>UEXL01000187.1_pt1 | contig 35805 bp, 56 predicted proteins | sample 1796671 | NCBI WGS metagenome assembly UEXL01 (sample SAMEA4772471, study PRJEB27181) | metagenome | reverse complement strand
GACAGGTCGCCGGGGTACACGAACGCCTGGCCGCCCCGTTGATGGATGGCGTGGGCGATTGCCTCCAGTTTCTCCTGATTGCGGGCCACCAGCAGCACAGTGGCGCCGGCGTCAGCCAGCTTGTCTGCCACCAGGGCGCCGATGCCGGAGCTGGCGCCGGTGAGCAGAATCACCTTGCCGTTGACCCGCTGTTGCAATGCTTTGCCCGGCGCCACGGCACGCTTGAGATGCCAGGCCCAGTGATCCCGGAGCCTGTTTACATAAGGCAGGACTTTGGGGGTTCTGAATTTCACGGCATTGGACATGATGGGTTCTCGACTGGATCCATGGAATGAGCGAATGCATCCAGTGTAACCTGAGCATATACTCGGAAATACTCGGGTTTAGCCGTTCGTCACATGGGGCGCTGTATGGGGCAGGTTCGCTGGAAAGTGTCTGATTTTGCAGTCAAAAAAGAGCCGAAGCAGGCCCGCTCAAGGGCTTCTGTCGATGCTATGGTTCAGGCATGTGCTCGGGTTTTGGAGAGCCGGGGTTACGCCGGGTTGAGTACCAATGCCATTGCCGAGGTAGCAGGGGTTAGCATCGGTTCGGTGTATGAGTATTTTCCCGGCAAGGATGCCATTGTGGCGCGCCTGGCGGAGGGAATGCTGCGGGATGTGACCACCCTGTTGCAGGGGCGGTTGGCGCTGACAGACAGCCGTAACGATTTGAACAGTGCCATGCGGTATTTACTGGGCGCGGTTTACGCGTTGATGTGCAAAAACCGGACGTTGCTGCGGGTGCTGGTTTTTCAGGTACCGTACCTGCACCAGTTGCCGGCCACCAAGCAGTTGGAAATCGAGTTGCAGCAAGTGCTGATGACCGGCCTGCAACATACACGGCAGCAGTACTCGCTGAGTGCCCGGCAGCACACCCTGTACCTGATGACCACCTCAGTGGCGGGTACGCTGATGCACCTGGTGTTGGTGGCGCCGCCGGCCATGGACCCCGACGGGATACTGGATGCGCTGGCGGACAAAATGGCCGCCTGGCTGGTTGAGGGCTGATGCATAGCAATGTGGGTAACAGGCTGCAAAGAGGCGTGGATATTAATCGCTGGGAATGGCTGCGTGCCCCGAGTGTTGCGCCTGCTTTTATTTCGTGAAATGGACGTTATTTTTTCTCCCATAGGAGTGGCAATGAGTGAGGAGTGCGAGGATGGGAATCTGGAAATCTGTACCGTTGATGTTGGTGGCCACGCTGATCACTGGCACCGCTTGCGCTGAGATGGACTTCCCGGCCTGGACACAAAGTGATTGGCGCGTGGAGGATGATCGCGCCTCGTTAAACGCGATGACTCCAGCGAGCATGCGGACGCCGGTATTGATTCTCGGGGAGGGCCGCCGCATTGCCTCAGAATCTGTGGTGATTTTGATTGATGCACTCTTTGAGTCGGTGCGTCCGGTGGTGGAACAAACTTGGGCAAAGCGAGGGTATGCGGTAGAAAAGGCACCGCTGCCGTTGGCCAATTTAGGACCGGAATGGCAGCAGATAATGCTGGCGGCTCAGCCCGATTTACGTTCCGCTCTGGTGGATGGAGCGTATGCCCCGGTTTTGGCGCAGGCGGTGAAAGACGGTGCGTTGACTGAAATCGAACGGCGTCATCGTTTGCAGCGCCTCGCTGTCCGTACACAGGCCAGCGAAGACGCGTTGCGCCAGGTGCCGGCTTTTCGCAAGGCAGTGCAGCGTACGCGCTATTATCGCGAACAGCGTGTTGGTAACGATGCCCGCTGGGTCGATGATTACAGCATTCTGGATTTGCGTTTGATCATGGGTTTGCCGGTCACTGCTGTGACGGTCAAGCGTGAACATATACTTCGTCGGCCACAGCGCATCCTCAGTGGGCTGGCGGACACGCCGCAATTTCTAAAGCAAGGTCTGGTGCCCGGTGGTGACTTTCAGGCTACCTTGGCGGCACTCAAACAAGCTCTGCCTGATGCCGCGCTGCGTTTGGTTGAGTCGCCGGCGGCTTGGACGCCAACGGTGCCTCTGCCGCCTAAACTGCCTGCACCGGATTGGCGCCACCCGACGGAAAGCGCAACGATAAAGCCTGCCGTTCGTTCGCTGCGGACTACGGATGTGCTGTCCTTGCGTGCGGTGCACTCGCTGCCTGATGGGGTATTGATTGTGGGTGTGCAACGAGAGGCCCGATTAAATAATGAGGCTGTACTGATTGCCCAGCTTTGGCGGCTGGTGCCCGAGGTGGCGACACCGGAGGTGCTTTGGCAGGGCCTGAGCGGCGCCGAAGACCTGCACGCAAACCCGAAAGGGTCTCGGTTTTGGTTTACTGGCCAACCGTTAAACGGGGCGCCGACAGCGCTGTTTCAGTATCGGCAAGGAGAGGGCGTCAACGCGGTGGACTTGCCGGCGGAGGATCGCCAGCGACTGGCGTTTGCGCAGTGGTGGGTGGATGAGGACGGACCGGTAATCGCTGCGCATTCAGTGGCCAACCTGCGCCGGTTAGAGGGTGCCACGTTATCATCATCACAGCCGGTGCCGCGCAAAAAATGGTTTCCCAATGGCTTGCGGCTGCTCGCCGGTGGTGCAGCACCTTGGGTGGAAGATGGTCAGGGCGTGGCGGAATTGGATCCGGACAATGGGCGGGTCACGCGTTCGTTACAGGTGCCCGCGCGACACAATGGTCTACCGGGTGCGTCACCATGGCCGGGTCTGGATTCCCGTGCGATGAGTGTTGATTTGCCGGGCATCGTGTCCGCCAAGGGTCAATGGCTGGCGACTGCTTTCAATCTTGAAGAGAAAGACGGTGATCCTTTAGTTGGAGTGCATCTGTTCGACACGGATAAGGGCGATATGTTGTATTCAGCGGTTCTGCCTGACGCTGGATCCGTTCGGCTCACTGCTGCCTCAAGTGACGGCCGTTGGCTTGCCCTTTACGGTGGCACTGGCACCGTCTTCCTCTGGGATGTACGGGGCGATTCCCCGCCGCTGCGTCTCGCCTCGCCCGGTGTGACTTTGGCAGACTTAACGTTTTCCGATGACGGGCGTTACCTCTATGGTGTGGGTAACGAACATATCCTCACTTGGCAATGGCGCCATGAATAGGAGAGCTCCTTTTCAGGCTAGTGCTTCTTGGGCCCGATCGTTTAGGTGCTGTGGTGTAGAATTAAGGCATCTTTCTCTGTACCAGCCTCTATGTCTGAAGCTGTATGGGTAGGGGCAGTCCGTCGTTTTCCGTCTGTTATTGCTATAAGTAAAACCGGGAGCCTGATGAAGAACGTTTTGATCCTCGTGGATGTACAGAATGTTTACTACACAACGCGGCAGGCTTTTAGTCGCCGATTCGATTACAACCAATTCTGGTCGGCAGTAACGTCAGAAGGGCAGGTAGTAAAAGCGATCGCGTATGCCATCGATCGGGGCGATAAAAAGCAGCGAGAATTCCAGAACACTCTTCGTGCTATTGGTTTTGAGGTGAAGCTGAAACCGTTTATACAGCGCTCTGATGGCTCCGCCAAAGGCGACTGGGATGTGGGTATCGCGATTGATGCGCTGGAATATGCTGCGGATGTGGATACCGTTGTGCTGGTGTCCGGTGATGGGGACTTTGACCTGCTAGTGGATAAATTGCGTGTGGGTAAAGGCAAGCATGTGGACGTTTATGGCGTTGCGTCCTGACGGCGGATTCATTGGCCCAGGCAGCGAGCCGGTTTGTTCCCATCGAGGGCGATTTACTACTGTAAGGGTTTCGTTTCGCCGTCTTGGTACAACCAAGAAAAGATTCAGGCACTGTGGTTTTTTGTAGGAAGCAATGCTCGCATTACGAAGGTGCGGCGGCAATTTTTTCACAGACGCCTTGGTTATCTGCGAAAGCAATTTGCTACCCAGTGCCGTCAACATGCCAGGAGCCACCAATGTCAGACGCACCGCTTGAAGCCTTATCCGACATGATCACCGAGGCGCATACGCGCATTCAGCAAACTTACGAGCATATGAATCCGGTGGTGGGTGTGCGCCGTGGCATGCGCGATGTGGGCATCCCCGCTGATGCCATGACCATTGACTGCTTGCAGACACGGAATCGCATTGTGCTGATCTTGCATGATGAGCAGCCCGGTGTATTGCTGTATCAATTCGGCACTATCGATGTGGACGCAGAGGGCGACTTTAAGCGCATGGGCCTGGCCGAGTTGAGCGCGGAGACGTTGTTTACCTGGATGAAGGATTACTTTTCTGCCTGAGTCAGCAGCCCAATCCAGGGGGTTACTCCCCCAGCGTTAGAAACGGCGCCAACGTCACCAGTAGCAATACCGCCACCGCGATCAACACACCCAGTGCGCGCCCGGGCTGATCGCGCAGGCGGCTCCCCAGCGTCGGCGCGGTGCCATCGCGTTGGGCTTCCTCAAAGCGCTCCTTTTCCCGCCGGGTGCGCTGCGCTTGATAGTCTTCCATCAACGCTTTGGCGCGCTCCCGATCGTCAGGGTTAGTAAGCCAGATGCCTCCGGACGAAATGCCCCACAGGCTGGGCGTGGTTTCGTAGAACAGTATCTGCTGCTCGTTCAACAGAGTGCGCACTTCCTCGGCTTCGTCGTCCGGTACCTGGCGCAAATTCAGCAGTAGTGTGGTCATGTCGTGTCACCGGTTGGTCGGGCGGGGTGGCCCCCTGTTTGTGTCGGAGGCCATTATCGCACTTTCTGCCCACTTTTTTGTGGGCACGTTGTGGGCCGGGTGCTAATGGATCAGGAAATGGGTCAGCCAGCCACCGAGATACAGACCGATGCCGAACACACCATGATTCAGCAGGCTTTGTCGTCGGGCCTGGTTCGGCGCCGGGGTGCGTGATGCGGCAATGCCGGCGCCCATGCCTGGCTGCATTAGCAGAAAGGGCGCGGCGACGGTGGCAATGCCGACGAGTAGCGCGGGCCCGAGCGTAGGCTCTCTGATCCAGGCGGCGCCCTGCCAGGCCAGCAACAGACCTGCGTACGCGATGCCAGTTAGATAATGCGCCAGCCAGCCGATACTTGCCTCCGCCGGTTTTGCCGGTGCTGCCCCGATGGCGTTGTGACGAAACTGGCCTTGCGGCATATAGGCCAACCAGCGCCCGACCATTGCATAGTTGGGAGGAGCAATGCCGAGCAGCGACTTGCGTATTGCGCTCCAACTATCCATCACGGCAGTGGCGCAGATGCCGGTAATCACTGTGCTGATAAGAACGTACTGAAGGGTTTCCATAATGGTGGCTCTTGCGTGTGCGAGGGTGTAGCGTAAGACTTCAAGTTGACTTGAGGTCAAGGGGTAATGGATATTTCCGAAGTGGTCAGTCGGTCCGGGTTTCCGGCCTCCACCTTGCGCTATTACGAAGAGAAGGGATTAATTGCTTCCACCGGTCGCAGTGGGTTGAAACGGCTATTTGCGCCATCCGTGTTGGACCAGCTGGCGTTGATCGCCTTGGGCCGCGCGGCGGGTTTTTCTCTCGACGATATGGGCGCCATGTTTGACGAACGAGGTGAGCCGAATATTGATCGGCAGGACCTGCTTAACCGTGCAGATACGCTGGATGACACCATTCGTAAGCTGTCGGCCATGCGTGACGGTTTGCGTCACGCAGCAAAATGCCAGGCGCCCAGCCATCTGGAATGTCCGCAGTTCCGCCGGCTGATGGCTGTGGCATCGGCGCGGGTGAAAGGCGAAAAATCCCGTGGTGCTGGGCGTCAACGCGTGTCGTCGTCATGAAATGATGGCAAGGGTTGGGCAGTGTTGAGTGCTGATTGTGATGTTATTCCTGTCAGGGGAAAACCGCGGAGAGGGACATGGATAGAGGCAAACACACAGATCGCAGGATGCAGTATTCCAGCAACCGTGGAGGCGCCCGCCATACAGTGCGTTATGTGGAGAGCTCCGCCCCGCCGGATGGGGAGTGCCAGCTTTGTGTCGGTTCATTGGCGGACAAGGTAGCAGTCAAATTCAAGGGGCCGCTGAGCGATAGCCGGCCCCTGCCCATGCAAGTGCCGTGTTCGTCACCGGTGGTGGCAGGGTAGAATGAGAGGCATGCGTTGGCTGGCTGCCCCGATACATTCGTGGCAAGGCTGGCAGTATTTACGATGAGCGAGAATCAGTATGAATGAAATGGAACAGGCTGAAGACGAATTTGCCCAGAAGGCATTGGTAGAAGCCGTTGAAAACCAGATTGCTGATGGGCACCCCCGTGAGGCGGGTATGGTCATGATGGCATTGACAAAGAATGGCCTTGACCACGATGAGGCGCTGGAAAAAATGGCGGATGTATTGGCCAGCCATGTGGCGATGACCATGAAAAACGAGACCCCCTTTGACATCAATACCTATGCTCGGGATCTTCTGCAGTTAGCCAAGGACTGATGCTGGGGCGCTTCGTTTTGCGTTCTGATTGGTGAAAAGGCGATGCCCCTTGTGCTTTAGGGGCGCCGCCTTTTCTGCTTTCTAGCTGTAGGCGCCAGCTGAGTACGTCAGCTCATAGCTGTGGCTGTAGATTTCCAGAATGTTGCCGAACGGGTCTTCCATGTAGACCATGCGATACGGCTTCTCACCAGGGAAATATTCCCGCACGGGCATGCGCTGTTTGCCGCCGGCGGCAACAATTTTTCTGCCAGGCCTTCCACGTCCGGGTCCTGTACGCAGAAGTGGAACACGCCGGTTTTCCAGTATTCGAAATTATTTTCCGGCTTTTCCCGCGTTGTTAAACTGAAAAATTTCTACGCCGATACGGTCGCCGGTGGACAGGTGTGCGATGCGTAAAGATGACCAGCCTGCACCAAATACGTCGGTACACATTACGCCGACGGCGCTGTCGTCTTCACTGATGGTGGTAGGGGGCATGATCAGATACCAACCAAGCACCTCTGTGTAGAATTTTACGGCAGCGTCCAGGTCAGTGACAGACAGGCCGATGTGGGAGAAATTGCGTGGGTAAGTCTGGCTCATGGTGGCTCCTCATGGTTGGCCGGTGGTTGCCGGCAGTGGGCATGGGAGAAAGCGTAAGCGGCCTGTGATATAAGTTAAACAGGTCTTTGCTTATTCGATTGATAAGATATATTTATGATAAATCCGCAATGGTTACGTTCATTCGTGGTGCTGGCAGAGCGGGGCAGCTTCACCCGCACGGCGGACCAACTGGGGCTGACCCAGGCGGCGGTTAGCCAGCATATTCGCCACCTTGAGGCGCAGCTGGGGCCGTTGTTGATTCGCCGTCCCCGTCGGGTCGAGCTGACGCCGGCGGGGCAGGCGCTGCTGGGGTATTGCGATGACATGGAGCAGGCGGAAAAGCGTCTGAATTTGCGGTTGTCCGGGGCGGATGATCGGCAGGGTGAAATCAGCCTGATTACGCCGGGCAGCATTGGGTTGTCGCTGTATCCGTTGCTGCTGGATTTGCAGGCATCGCATCCGGCTTGTCGGTGCGCCATCGCTTTGCGCCGGATGAGGATGTGCTGGAGGCCGTGCGTAACAACCACTTTGAGTTAGGGCTGGTGACCCTCAAGCCGGATGATCCGAGTCTGGTGGCGTGCCACTTTGCGGATGAGCCCTGGACCTGGTGGTGCCCGCCACAGCCACAGTTAGCCACTGGGACGACCTTGAAAGCCTGGGCTTCATTGATCACCCGGATGGGCACGCCATGGCATCGCGCCTGCTGAGTCGGGTGTTTCCCGGTAATCGTGGTATTCGCAGCATCGCCTGCAAGGGGTTTGTTAATCAGGTCGGCTTGATTCTGGAACCCGTGGCGCGTGGCTTCGGCTTTACTGTGATTCCCCGTTATGCCCGGGAAGCGTATTTACACCAGGAGGCGGTTCGGGTGGTGGCCCTGGGGCCCCGCGTGGTGGATTCACTGTGGCTGATTTACCGGGCGGAATGGGCGCTGTCTGCCCGTGCCCGATTTGTGGCAACGCAGTTAAAAAATCAGCTGACGGGGGAGGCGCTGGTGCTGGTATAGGGAGGCGGGCAAGGTGGTGCTGCGAATGCATCCACCGTCCCTCTATGTGTCATGCGTCATCCATTGTGCGTCTTGCGTCAACGTCGACTTGTGTCGAGTGCCCCTTGGCAGCTAATTCCACTATAGTCAGTGGCTGTTCTTTATTCGCCAGGAGTCGCGTCATGTCATCCCAGCTATACGCCGATATCGGCCACAACATTACCCGAATCGACACCGCCATGATGCGTGAAGGGCTAGCGGCCTGTTATTTGCTCCAGGCAGGTAATGAGTGCGCGATCATCGAGACCGGCACCCATAATACCGTGCCGATTATTCTTGATTTGCTGGCGCAGCGGGGTGTTGGCCGTGAGCAGGTAAAGTTCGTCATCCCCACCCATGTGCATCTTGACCATGCCGGCGGGGTGGGTGGTTTGATGCAGGCGCTGCCGGCGGCAACATTGCTGGTTCACCCCCGTGGTGCCAGACACATGATTGATCCCTCAAAGCTCAAGGCTGGCGCCACTGCGGTGTATGGAGAAGCAGCATTCGCAAAAGTCTATGGGGATGTGATTCCTGTGAACGCGCAGCGCGTGCGAGAAATGCATGACGCAGACCATGTGATGGTCGGCGATCGGCGTCTGGATTTTTACGATACGCCGGGTCATGCCCGTCACCATTTCTGTGTTTACGACCCGTACTCTGCCGGCATCTTTACCGGGGATACCTTTGGGCTGTCTTACCCGCCCCTGACAACCGAAAACGGCCCCTTCATTTTACCCACCACCACGCCGGTGCAGTTCGATCCCGAGGCGCTGAAAGCGTCGATTCACAAGTTATTGGCGCTGAATCCCGAGCGTATGTTCCTGACTCACTATGGGGCCATTGACGCGCCCCGGGAGCCTGGCGAGCGCCTGCTGGCCATGGTGGATGATTACGTGGCACTGGCAGAAAAAGCCGCTCCCGGCGATGAGGGCACGTTGCTGCAGCGGCTGGAATCTGCCATGCAGACCTACCTGTTTGCCAAGGCTCGCGACCATGGCATTTCGCTATCGGATGACGCTTTGCAGGATGCGCTCGGGTTTGATATCAACTTGAACAGCCAAGGGTTGATGGTGTGGCTGCAGCAGCAAAAAGGGTAAGCCCCGGCGAACCAAACCGGGCCAGGTGCGTCCAACGTTTTTCCAGGGAGAACAACGATGGCAGTCATTCGATGCAGCGTGCTAGGCGTAGTGCTGCTGTGCAGCGCGGCCATGGCCGATCCGCCGACCCCGTTGCCCCAGCTGGAAGCCTACACGGTGCCGGAGGCCTGGCTGCAGCCCATGGCGCCACTGCAGATTGCCGATAACGTCTGGCAGATTGGTACCGATGAACTTACCTCGCTGCTGCTGAAAACCCGCGAGGGCGCCATCCTCATCGATGGGGAATGCCCCAGAGCGCCGAGCATCTGCTGGCCAACATGAAAGCAGTGGGGGTGGCGCCCCAGACGCTGAAGTGGATTCTTGTCAGCCATGGCCACGGCGACCATGCCGGTTCGCTGGCGGCGATCAAGCAGGCTACCGGCGCCCGGCTGGTGGCCAACGCTGAAACAGCCATGCTGATGGCGGACGGTGGCGCCCACGACATTCATTTTGGTGACGATATTCTTTATCCACCCGTGCGGGTGGATCGGCAGATCCAGGACGGCGAGCAGGTCTCTCTGGGCAATCTCACACTCACCGCCCATTTCATCCCGGGCCATACTCCCGGCAGCATGGCCTGGACCTGGCAAGGCATGCGAGAAGCAGAAAAGCTGGATATTGCCTACGTGGACAGCCTGACAGCACCGGGTTATCAGTTGGTGGATAATCCGCGTTATCCCCATATCGTTGCAGACTTTACCGCTACCTTTAAAACGGTGAAGGCCCTGCCTTGCGACCTATTGTTGACGCCGCACCCTGGTGCCAGTGGTTGGAATTATACCGATGTCACTCAGTCGACACGGATGGATTGTGCCGACTATGCGAAGAAAGCGGAAAAAACGTTACGTGAGCAACGCAAGGCCCAGCAAGCGGATTGATTCATTCAGCTGAAGGAATTCATCGGTTGATTGCCCTTGTTCACATCGGGGCGGCTGGCCATAGTGTCTGCAATAGTCACGGAACTCATTCTGTTTGGAGCCAACATGTCTGACGATACCTACACGCCACCCCGGGTCTGGAAATGGGACAAGGAAAGCGGTGGCAAGTTTGCCAATATTAATCGCCCCATTGCCGGCCCCACCCATGACAAGGCTTTGTCGGTGAGCACCCCTTGCAGGTGTATTCCCTGGCCACGCCCAACGGGGTGAAGGTCACGGTGATGTTGGAGGAGCTGCTTGAAAAAGGGCATAAGGGGCTGAGTACGACGCCTGGTTAATCAATATCCAGAATGGCGACCAGTTTGGCAGCGGTTTTGTGGACGTGAACCCCAACTCCAAGATTCCGGCCTTGATGGACCACAGCGTGACCCGCCCCAGCGGGTGTTCGAATCCGGCAGCATTTTGCTTTATCTGGCGGAAAAATTTGATGCGTTTTTGCCCAAGGACCCGGCGGCCCGTACCGAAACCCTGAGCTGGCTTTTCTGGCAGATGGGCAGTGCGCCAATGCTGGGCGGTGGTTTCGGCCATTTCTACGCCTATGCGCCGGAGAAGTACCAATACCCCATCGACCGCTACACCATGGAAATCAAGCGCCAGCTGGACGTGCTGGATCGTCATCTGGCAGAGAACACGTACTTGGCGGGTGAGGAATACACCATTGCGGACATGGCGGTGTGGCCCTGGTATGGCGCTCTGGTGACCAACAAGGTGTACGACGCGGCGGAATTTATCGAGGCCCACACCTACACCAATGTGCTGCGCTGGACCCACCAGATTGCCGAGCGCCCGGCAGTGAAACGTGGCCGCATGGTGAACCGAGCCTGGGGTGAGCCGTCCAGCCAGTTGCTGGAGCGCCACGACGCCAGTGACTTTGAGTTGAAGACCATGGATAAGCTGCAGGGCTGAGAGCGTTCATATTCGCTGAATGTCGGATTACGCCGCTACGCGGCTAATCCGACCTACGGAGCCAGTGGTGATTTGTAGGTCGTGTTAGCCGCGTAGCGGCGTAACCCGACATTGCGCTTCCGGTAGGTCGAATTAGGCGCAGCCGTAATCCGACAAAATGCTAAGACACTGCCTCTTTCAGGTCCCGCAAAATGTCTGATAGACCCGTTCGCCAGGTGCCGCGGGCTGACGGTACGGGTCATCAATGTCGCGGTCCGCATACGGGTCAGCGAGCGCCGCTAACAGGGCTCGGGTCGGCGCCAGATCGTTATTGTCACTGGCGGCCTCCAGAGCCTGTTCAACCAGATGATTACGGGGTATCACCGCGGGGTTGTGGTTGCGCATCAGGCACAATGACGAGGCCAGCGGTTTGCGGTTGCGGCCAAGCCGCGCCTGCCACCGCTGGTGCCAGTGTTGGAACGCATCACTCTGATACTGCTCCCCGTTTGGCAGGCTCTCGTTGATCAAATCACGGAAGGTGTTGGTGTAATCCGCGTTTTGCTCATGCATCCAGGTCAGCAAGTCTGCAATCAGTGCGTCGTCCTCTGCTTCGCTGTCGAATAATCCCAGTTTTTTCCCCATCATCGCGTGCCACTTTTCTTCGTAGCGTTGGCTAAACGATTTGAGCGAATGGGTAGCTTTTTCGATGGCAGCGTCCGTGTTTTCGTCCATCAAGCCGAGCAGGGTCTCCGCAAAGCGCCCCAGGTTCCACTGGGTAATCGACGGTTGATTACCGTAGGCGTAACGGCCTTGTCGATCGATAGAGCTGAATACGGTGTTTGGATCGAAAGAGTCCATGAACGCACAGGGGCCGAAATCAATACTCTCGCCGGACAGGGTCACGTTATCGGTGTTGAGGACGCCATGAATAAAGCCCACGCGCATCCAGCCAACCACCAGATCAATTTGCTGATCCATAACTGCTTCGAACAGGGCCAATGCTTTGTTCTCTGCGCGCCTTTCAATGCCGGGTAGTGGCGCGCAATCGTGTAATCCACCAGTTGTTCCAGCAGCGCCGGGTCCTGTTGCCCGGCGGCATATTGAAAGGTGCCCACACGGATATGCGAGGCGGCGACGCGAGTCAGAATGGCGCCAGGAAGAGGAGACTCCCGGAGTACGGAGTCACCGGTTGCGGTGACGGCCAGGCTGCGGGTGGTGGGAATATTCAGGGCGTGGAGTGCTTCACTGATGAGGTATTCACGCAGCATGGGGCCCAGTGCGGCGCGCCCGTCGCCGCCCCGTGAAAAGGGCGTACGGCCGGCGCCTTTGAGCTGGATGTCACGGCGTTGCCCGTCGTCGCCAAGATGTTCACCCAGCAGGATGGCTCGGCCGTCCCCGAGCATGGTCAGGTTGCCGAACTGGTGCCCGGGCATAGGCCTGGGCAATGGGCTCGTTACCTTCCAGTGGCGCGTTGCCAGTGAACATCTCGGGGTGTGCCGACAGGGCCTTGCTGTCCAGCCCCATCTCCTGAGCCAGGCGATCGTTGAACAACACGAACTGCGGTGTGCTGACCGATTGAGGTGAGCAATCCGAAAACAGGGGGGCGGGTAATCGACGGTAGGTGTTGTCGAAACGGAATCCAAACGCGCTTGGCATGCAATATCCCGGATGGTTGGCAATGAATGTGACAGCCAACAGGGTATCAGAGTCTGTGGGGAGGGCGACCTTGACGCCAGGATTTTCAGAACTTAGGGGGGCAACGTTAAAAAGAAAACGCCGCCAGCTGGGCTGGCGGCGGTGTTGCGATTTATCGATTTACTGCGACGGCGTTACTCTTGCGGGTTAACGCACTCTGCGCGGGAGGGCTCCTGCTTACAGCGTACCTTGAGCAACAGAGACATCATGTCTTTGCTGTAGACGCCGCTCTTGGTTAGTTCGATGCGTGCATCGCGCATCATCTCGTCGTAGCGCAGCTTGTCTTTTTCAGGAATGCGGATCCACCATTTGTCAGCAATTTCACTGCTGGCGTTATCAATGAGCTTCATGGCGCGGTCAAACTGGCTGTACATAAAGGCGCGGGACTTCTCGCCGAAACCTTCCGGAAATTTGTCCTTCTTGAAAATGACCTGAGCGCTCAGCTGGCCGAGCACGTAATCGAGAATGCCGCCGTCCGGAGCCATGCCCTTGTAGAGCTCCAGTGCGGAATAGCCCATAACCGGTGCGAAGCAGATATCCACGGAGCCGTTGTTGAACCGGGTGGAGAAGTTGGTGATATCGGACATCACTGGAGACATGCCTACCCGCGAAGCCATGGTGGCCTGGGCGCTGTCATATTCCAGTACGGCGATGGATTTGCCGGCCAGCTCTTCGACGGTGTCGATTTCCTTGTTCTTGAGGAACAGGTAGGCGGCACCGAGAGGTGCAACACCGCCAACTTCGTACGGGCCGGAAACCAGGTGCTTGTTCACGCTGGGGCTATTGCTGGCGATGACCGCGATCACCGTTCTCATGGCTTCGTAGCTGGGAATGGCACCGATGGAGTCCATGCTGCCGGTGTAGCTGTTGAACTGGCGACCACGAATACCGGTTAGCACGGCGGCATCACATTGCCCGGCTTTCAGGTCTTCAGAGGCAATTTTTTCATCGGTGTAGGGCTTCAGCTCTACATCCACGCCCCACTCGACAGCGGCAGTCTTGTAGTCGCGCATGATGTTGAAGGTGTCACCATTGGCGCCGATGATGTCGAAGACGCAAAAGGTTCGCTTGGTCAGTGCCATGGCATTGCCGCTCAGGGACAACATGGCTGCGGTGGCCAGGGCTACCAGCCCCATTCTTGTTTTCATGGTGTGCTCTCCAGAAAGTGAACTTGCTGGCATGACCAAAACGGATTGCCAGTTTCATGAAGTGCATTTTGTTGGCTAAACCCGGTGGATGCTGTGCATAACGTGTTGTGGACAGGATGGGGAAATGTTGCGGGTGTATACAAAGTGTTAACACCTGTTGGTTCTTGTCGTCGTCTTCACGTGCGGTGGCGCCTTGCCCGGGCACCTGCATGGACCTTTTGTCTCATTTACCCTGCATTCCCCTGTGCTACTGTCTGGAGGAATGAAACCTCGTCACTGGACGAAACGAAGGAGTCGCCTCGGTGGAATTTGATCCGTTCCTGTTGGCCCGGCTGCAGTTCGCCGCCAATATCAGCTTTCATATCCTGTTTCCCACTATCACCATCGGCCTGTGCTGGGTGCTGTTCTACTTCCGCTTGCGCTACACCTTCTCCGGTGACAAGGCCTGGGAATATGCCTACTTCTTCTGGGTGAAGATTTTTGCCCTCAGCTTTGCGCTGGGGGTGGTGTCGGGCATCACCATGAGCTTTCAGTTTGGCACCAACTGGCCCGGGTTCATGGAGCGGGCGGGGAATATCGCTGGCCCGTTGCTGGGGTATGAAGTGCTGACGGCCTTTTTTCTGGAAGCCTCATTTCTTGGCATCATGCTGTTCGGGAAAAATCGGGTGTCCAACCGCCTTCACCTGGTGTCCTGTGCGCTGGTGGCAGTGGGCACCAGTTTCTCCGCATTCTGGATTCTCAGCCTGAATTCCTGGATGCAGACTCCTACCGGGTTCCGTCTGGAAGACGGCGTATTCTTTGTGGAGAGCTGGTGGGAAGTGATTTTCAATCCATCGTTCCCCTATCGCCTTGCGCATATGTTCAACGCGTCTTTGCTGACGGCGGCGTTCCTGATTATGGGGATCAGTGCCTGGCGAGCCATGCGAGGGGTGGATGGTCCGGCCACCTGGAAAGTGATGCGCACCGGTGCATTGATGGCAGCAGTGTTGGCGCCCCTGCAAGTCTGGATAGGCGACCTTCATGGCCTGAATACCCTGGAGCACCAGCCAGCCAAAATTGCCGCCATGGAAGGGGTGTGGGAGACCGAGCGCAATGCTCCACTGACCCTGTTTGGCTTTCCCGATGAGGAACAGCGCACTACCCATATGGCCATTAAAGTGCCTGGGCTGGCCAGCCTGATTCTTACCCACGAATGGGACGGTGAGCTGAAAGGACTGAATGAGTTTGACGGTGATCACCCGCCAGTGGCACCGGTGTTTTGGGCCTTCCGGGTTATGGTGGGAATCGGCGTGCTGATGGTTCTGGTGGGCTGGTGGTCTGTCTGGAAATTGTTTCGCGGCCCGCGTGAAAGTCGGGACGGTAACGTGTGGTTGTTGCGAGCTCTGTCGGTGATGACCTTCTCCGGCTGGGTGGCGTATTGGCCGGGTGGTATGTGACGGAAATTGGCCGTCAGCCCTGGGTGGTCAGCGGCCTGCTCCGTACAGCCGACGTGGTGGCCGATCACAGTAGCGCGACGGTGGCGGGTACCTTGTTTGGCTATGTGCTGCTGTACCTGTTTCTGCTGGTGTCCTATATCGCGGCGCTGCGTTACATGGCGACCAAGCCCGCCCGCTCCTTGTCATTGAGCCCACAGCAACGGGCCATGGAGGCTGAGCTGGATGACGATGAACATGCAGAAGGAGAGAGATAATGGATCTTGGATACTGGCTTCCGCTGTTCTTTGCCGGCGCCATGGGGCTGGCACTGCTGATTTATGTCGTTCTGGATGGCTATGACCTGGGTATCGGTTTGCTGTTGCCATTCGCCACCGAGGAAGAAAAGGACGTGATGGTGGCCTCGATCGGGCCGTTCTGGGATGCCAACGAAACCTGGATCGTTCTGGGTGTGGGTATTTTGTTGATTGCGTTCCCGCAGGCCTACGGGCTGGTACTGACCGCATTGTATTTGCCGGTGACGCTGATGCTGATGGGGCTGATACTGCGTGGCGTCTCGTTCGATTTTCGCGTTAAGGCGGGCGACAAGCACAAGGCAAAATGGAACGCGCTGTTTGCGGTGGGGTCCCTGATTGCCTCGGTGTCTCAGGGCTGGATGCTGGGCGCTTTCGTTACCGGCCTTACCGGGGATGCCACCAACACCTTGTTCGCCGCTTTGATTGCGTTGGCCCTGCCTGCGCTTTATATCATGCTGGGTGCCTCCTGGTTGCTGATCAAAACCGAAGGAGCCTTATTCGATAAAGCGGTGCGCTGGGGGCGCCTGGCAGTTTTGCCCATGGGGGCATTCCTGTTGCTGATCTCCATTGCCACGCCCCTGGTCAGCTCTACCATTGCGGCTAAATGGTTCACCTTGCCCAGCGCCATCGGTTTGATGCCCATTCCGATTGCCACGGCGTTGGCCTATGCCGGCCTGATTTGGGTTTTCAACAGTCGGCAGATTCTGGATAACGGCTATGGTTGGCTGGCGTTCCTGTCATTGATTGTCATGTGTGTGCTGGCCAGTATCGGGCTGGCGTACAGTTTGTTTCCGGACATCGTACTGGGGCGTTTGTCGATCTGGGAGTCTGCATCAGCAACGGAGTCACTGTTGTTCACGTTTTGGGGAACGGTGATTACCCTGCCCATGATTCTTTGCTATACCTTCTTTGTTTATCGAGTGTTTCGCGGCAAGGCGACCAACCTTAGCTACGAGTAATGACGGCCGAAAGAACGTTAACGTTTCAAAAAAAGGGGCGCCGAATGGCGCCCCTTTTTTGGCTGTTGTTACGACAACAGACTCAGGAGTGCTTTGGCTCCGGCTTCCGATGAGGCCGGGTTTTGTCCGGTCACCAGATTGCCGTCGGTCACCACATGACTGGCCCAGTCGTCGCCTTTTTCATAGACACCGCCGTTGGCCTTGAGCATGTCTTCCACCAGGAAGGGAACGATGTCGGTGAGCTGCACGCCCTCTTCTTCACCATTGGTGAACCCGGTGACGTTGCGGCCTTTGACCAGCGGTTCGCCGTTGTAGAGGGTGTGACGAAAAGATCCCCGGCGCATGGCAAACGGCCCCGATCGGTTTGCCGCTATTGTTGAAGGTTTCAATCAGGGCAATAGAGGTGGGATCTTCTGCCAGATCCCAGAGTGGGCCGTGTCCGCCGGGATAAAAAATCGCATCGAAGGGTTGGCCATCCACATCTGCGAGCGGGTGGGTATTAGCCAGGGCGGATTTGGCCTCGTCATCCTGAGCAAAACGATCGGTGGCAGCGGTTTGCGCATCGGGAGCGTCACTTTTGGGATCCAGTGGCGGTTGGCCTCCTTTTGGCGATGCCAGTGTGATGGTGGCGCCGGCATCTTTGAAAACGTAGTAGGGCGCGGCAAACTCTTCCAGCCAGAAGCCGGTTTTCTCGCCAGTGTCGCCGAGTTGGTCGTGTGAGGTGAGAATCATCAGAATGTTCATGGGAGCTCTCCTTCGGTCATTGTTGCGTCACCCTTGAAAGCAGGGTGACGCTGTACGAAAAGGGTTCGTTGGCCATTCGTTACAGGCTGGCCTGTAGCACTTGGCGGCATACGGCAGGGGTCACGTCGTTGTGTTCACCCAGGGCGGTCATGCCATGTTGTTCCAGGCTGCTAATAAGCGGATCGATATGCTCTGCCGCTAATTGGTAATCCCCCAGCCGGGTTTTTACTCCCAGGCTTTCGAAAAAATCACGGGTTTTTTTTCAATCGCCGCATCCGCCTTCTCGTCATCACTGCCGTGCTGGATCGCCCACACCCGTTGCGCGTACTGCACCAGTTTGCCGCGCTTGGCTTCTTTGCGTTCGGCCAGCATGGACGGCAGGACGATGGCCAAGGTTTGTGCATGGTCCAGGCCGTGTAGGGCGGTGAGTTCATGGCCCAGCATATGGGTGGCCCAGTCCTGGGAACGCCGGAACCAATCAGGCCATTGAGCGCCAGGGTGGCGACCCACATCAGATTGGCGCGCACCTCATAATTTTCCGGCTCGCAGGGCCTGCGGGCCGATGTCGATCAGGTTTGCAGCAAGCCTTCGCGAAGCGGTCCTGTACCGGGCACTGGCCGGGTAAGTCAGGTACTGCTCGACAATATGAACGAAGGCATCGACCACGCCGTTTGCGACCTGCCGGGGGCAGGGTGAAGCTTTTGGTGGGATCCAGTACGGAAAATTGCGGGAACACATGCTCACTGTGGAACGGCAGCTTGGCTTGCAGGGACTTGCGTGTGACCACGGCGCCCTTGTTCATTTCCGAGCCGGTGGCGGGCAAGGTCAGGACCGAGCCGAATGGCAGTGCACGGTGAATATTGGTGCCGCCCTTGAGCAGGATGTCCCAGGCATCGCCGTCGAATACGGAGGCCGCAGCGACAAACTTGGTGCCGTCGATGACGGACCCGCCACCCACTGCCAGCAGGTAATCGATGCCGTCGCGCTGCACTACGGTTACCGCTTCCATCAAGGTTTCAAAGCTGGGGTTGGGTTCAATGCCGCCAAACAATTGTACCTGGCGGTTACCCAGTGCGGCTTCTACTTCGCCCAGGGTGCCGGTGCGGCGGGCGCTCTCGCCGCCAAACAGAATCAGGACCTTGGCGTTGGCGGGCACCAGGGTGTCGAGAGCGGCAATTTTTCCTTCGCCGAAGGCAATGCGGGTGGGGTTGTAGAAATCGAAGTTGTTCATGGTGCGGTATCCTTGATTGATGGCTCTTGATTCGGTTGATGGTTGTTAAATAGACCGGTCGTCTAGAGTTGATGGGTAAAAAAGCCCGCTTAATAGCGGGCACAGTTGTATTCAGTGTGGTTGTGTCAGCGTGCGAGCATGCTCTGGGTCAGCGTCATGGCCTGATTCATGGGCTGCGCATTGCGGTGCAGCTTGGTCAGCAGGCTGGCGCCCAGCCATAGCTGGTACAGGTTGCCGGCGGTCTGCTGGGCTGGCTGCGGATGCAGGGAGCCATCGGCAATGGCGGCGTCGATGCAGTTGGCAATGCGCGCCATGACTTGCTCGGTACCATCACGCAGGGTGATGCGCATGGCTTCGGACAGGTCGGCCACTTCGGCGCTCAGTTTGACCACCAGGCAGTCGCGCAGGCCGGCGGGGCCGCAGTAGTTCTTGCCAGTCCTGCCAGTACTGCATCAGCCGACTGATGGCCGGGGTGCCGTCATCGGCGAAGCGGGCATCCAGGTCTTGTACGTAGCTGGCAAAATAATCTTCCAGCAACGCCTGGCCAAATTGCTCTTTGGACTGAAAGTAGTGGTAGAACGAGCCCTTCGGCACGCCGGCAGCTTGCAGGATGGCGCTCAAGCCGACGGAGCTGAAACCGCGGGCAGCCAGAATATCGCGACCCGTATCCAGCAGGTGCTGGCGGGTGTCGCGGTGTTTGTCGGGCTGACGTGTGGCGGTTTGTGCATTCATGGGCGGCACTCTAACACTTAATTAGACCGGTCGTCCGTCTGCGGCAGCACCGCGGGTTTGTCCATAAACAGGGCGGTGCGGATCAGGTCCACATAGATCTGCTCCTTGCCGCCATGGCTGAGCAATGAAAGGACCTCGCCGTTATTCAGGTTCAACTGAATCTGGCTGTTCAGGAAGCTGCGCTCGCCGGTGCTCAGTATCTGGTTGAGCTGAATAGACTCCACTTCCCTGAACGCAATGGTGCGCGGCCCATCGGGCAGCGTGATGCGCTGTTCGCGACGATCGATTCTGGCCTGGCTGGTGCTGGAGGCCAGTAGGTACAGGCCGACCAGAGTGAACGGGATCGACAGCATCAGGCTTTGCATCATGCCGCCCCATTCCAGTTGCTGAAACGGCGTATGGGCAACCATCAGCGCGTCGTAGAGGAAACACAGCTCGACGATCAGCCCGCCTTGCGGTGCGATGATAAGCTCAGCCCCATGGCGCTGAGTATGCCGCTGCGCTTTACCTGTAGCCGGTCGGCCTTCACGGCCCGGATGCGCCCGGTCACAAAGTTGCTGGCATTACGGGTCGGGGCCGTCACGTTGCGGTGGGCGCCGGGATCGAGCCTGAGTGAGGGAATGTCCTCCGGGCGGCTGGCCAGCCAGCGCTGCTCTTCCTTGTTCAGGGCATTACCGGAGCGAGTCACTACGAGCCCCAGGCCGGCCAGTGCAATGAACAGCACCAGGTTGCCGATCCAGGTGCGCAAGAAGCTGCGTTGCAGCCGGGAAACGCCGGACTGCTGGGTGACCAGTATCTTGTCCAGGCCGGCGCGGGTCTTTTCCAGGTGGGTAATCAACCAGCGGTCGTGGTCACTGAGCGTGGGTTTGGTCGGGTCTGCGCAATGCGGTCGCTGAGTTCCTGCTGCTTTTGTTGTTGCTTGAGCAGGTTTTCCTGCATGCGGACCATGGCGTCCTGATGCATGCGCCAGTGGTCCTGGGCGGTGGAGATGGCGCCCCCACAACCAGGGCAATAAAGGTGGCAATCAGTAAACGTAAATCCATTTCATTATCTGCAGGTCCGTCGGCAGTGAGGGGCGCAAGAGCAAAGAGTTGCGTATATTACAGGGTTGCCAACGCAAGGGTAGGGCAATGGATGCTTGACCTTGTCGCGCGGGGACATGAGGCTTGCCGCCATACGGATCACTTAATTCAGGATGCTTTCATGTCAGAACTGATTCTGCACCACTACACGCTATCACCGTTTTCCGAGAAAGCCCGTGCCATGCTGGGTTATGCCGGCTTGCAATGGCAGTCGGTCACCGTGGCGGAAATGCCGCCGCGCCCCAAGTTGGCGCCGCTGGCCAGCGGCTACCGGAAAATTCCGGTGGCGCAGATTGGCGCTGATGTTTTGTGATACCCGCACCCTCAGCCGCGAAATTGCCCGGCTGGGCAACAAGCCCGAGCTGGTGGTGGAGAATTGCAGTGAAGAGGTGCAGGCCTTCGTCCGTGAGGTGGACCTGGAGATTTTCCTGGCCTCCATTGTCACGGCGGGGAATTTCACCCTGTTGCGCCGGGTGCTGAAAGAGTCGTCGTTGCTGGATCTGGGGCGCTTGTTGCTGGACCGGATCAAGATGGGCAGCAAGTCGAAAGTGAAAGCCGACAGCCCCCGCGAAATGCGTCGCAAGGTGGCCGCGCATCTGGATCATATGGAAACCCTGCTGACCGGGAATTTCCTGTTTGGCGATGCGCCCAATGCCGGTGACTTTTCCGCCTACCACAGCCTCTGGTTTCGCCGTGATCTGGCCGGGCGAAGCATTGCGGGTAGCCATCCGAAAGTGGAGGCCTGGATGAACCGCATGCAGGCCTTCGGGCAGGGAACACGCAAGGATATCAGTGCGGATGATGCGCTGGAGATTGCCCGCCAGGCTACGCCGCGGGCCCTGCCCGAACAGGTGGAGCAGGCGCCTTTGCTGGGTCAGGCCGTGCGAGTGGCACCGTCAGATTATGGCCGTGAGCCGGTGTTCGGTGAGCTGTGTTATTGCGATGATCGCACGCTGGTGGTTCGTCGTGATGATGCCGTGGTGGGGCAGATTCAGGTGCATTTTCCCCGCGATGGTTTTGTCCTTTCAAAAGCAGACTGACGGAAATATTGATGAGCCAACCCAATAATCCGTTGCATGGCGTCACCCTGGAAACCGTGGTGACGCGTCTGGTTGAACACTATGGCTGGGAAGAGCTGGGGATCGCATCCGCATCAATTGCTTTATCAGCGATCCGTCAGTGAAATCCAGCCTGAAGTTTCTGCGCAAAACGCCCTGGGCGAGATAAGGTGGAAGCGTTATTTGTGGACACTTTTTCGCAATGAGCTGCCTCAATCTAGCGCAGAGAGTAGGTCGAATTAGCCTAATGGCGTAATCCGACATTAACCGTTTTCGCTATTGGTTCGGGCAGATGTCGGGTTACGGCTACGCCTCTCTGTGCCCTTGGGTAAACTCGACCTGCAAAATTCGCCTTGCCGGCACGGCCCTGATATGGGCGCGAGACACCGGTTAAAGCAAAGCCTTGTCGGTCAGCGCAGCTTGCAGGTCTTGCTCCAGCCCTTGCAGATTAATCTGAAAGGTATCGGCTAGCAGGCGAGCCATCGCCTGTGGGTCGGTAATGTTTTGCTTGTCACTGCGCCCGTCCGGGTAGCGTACCGTATAGAGCCCGTTCAAGAGTGTGTGGCGGCGGTCTACGTCGGTGCGCACGGCAATCAGGTTATTGACGAATTTTGACGCCGGGTGGCACGCCACGTACCAGTTGGCCATGTCGAAATCGATGGGCCATTGTGTCATCAGATCGAACCGGTACAGCAGTCGCCATACGCTACCCAGCTGCACTTCAATACGGAAATGGTCGCTCTGGGGAAGAACACGAAACGTCTCCAGCGAAGTGTTTTGGGCTGCCAGGCTGTGCAGCCTTAATGGCGCTGTCGGTGTCATGCCTCCAAACCCTACGTCGCTCAAGTATTCCTCATCCCCGATGGTTACCAGCAACAACATATGCGAGCGGGGTGGCTGTGCGTCCTCCGGTTGGTTCCAGTAGACCCGGGCGGTAATCCCCCGCACGGTAAAGCCAAGCGCCGTCAGCACCGCCATAAACAGCAGGTTGTTCTCGAAGCAGTAACCGCCACGGCCCTGATGAATCAGCTTGTGTTCCAGGCTGGCCAGATCCAGAGGCACCGGCTTGCCCAGCAGCGGGTTCAGGTTTTCAAAGGTGATATGCAGCAGGTGGCATTGCTGCAGGGCGCGCAGGGTTGCCAGGGTGGGCGTGCGTTCACCGGTGTAACCGACGCGTTGGCAGTAGGCATCCAGATCAACAGGCATGACAGGCTCCGGGTTCATCAACAGGAAAAGGGAGAGTACGGCCTCAACCCCGGTTGAGGTAAAGGGAAAAGGCGTATGACTCCGTCGCTGCCGCGATAACGTTTCGGATGCGATGGCGATGCTCACATTATCGCCGCTTTCCGACCATTGGTAGCCATGGCTGCACCAGCGTGGTTCGTGCTGGCTCCGCTGTGGCTTGCAGGGTGACATAATTCCGAAACAGGCGTGAATTAGGTCACAGATGCGTATGCGAAAAGTCGCTTCGAAATCCCCTGCGATTTACCGGTTGCTCGACTGGAAGGACATCGACAAATGCCTGCTGTTGTCGGTGTTGCTGTTCATCTACATGTCCTTCTACCTGGTCTGGCATCTGGTCACTGCGTTTTACACTGACTTCGGTGCGCAGTACGTCTCCCCGGTCGGCGCCAGGCAGCTTTCCTGGGTGCTGTTATTCAATTTGAGCGGCTATCTGCTGCTCATTCTCTGGGCTTCATTATTACGTAAGGTCCGGCGCCAATCGCCGCTTTTTGTACACTGCTTTGTGCAGTTTTTTGGGGTCAGCTTTCTGCTGCTGGGCCTGATGTTCGGGCTGTATAGCCCGATCACGGGAATGGTGCTGCTCGGTTCACCCCTGGTGGGATTCATCCTGTTTGGCTTCCGTCCAGTGGTCTGGGGCTTCACCGTGAGCACCGTGATGGTGTTGCTGTTGTCCTGGTTGGCGGCCCGAGGTCACGATATTTACGCGCTGTATTTCCGCACCGATCCGGCGGCCAAGGGCTACCTGTCCTATTACTGGATCGCCAGCACCGTTGCTTTTTCGGTGCCCTTCGTGGCGGGGGTGCTGACGCTGGTGTCCCTGCTGCTGCGCCGCTGGGTATACCGTGAAGCCCAGGTGCGCGCCATGGCCGTGCAGGATCCGCTTACGGGGCTGTCGAACAGGCGGGCCCTGTTTGACCAGTTTGCCCATGAAATGGCTCGTGCCCGGCGCACCGGGGAAGCGCTTTCCGTGTGCGTCATGGACCTGGATCATTTCAAACAGATCAATGACCGTCACGGCCATGCGGCCGGCGATACCGTGCTGGTGCGAGTGGCGAACTTACTGCGTGAATGCTTGCGCGAAACGGATCGCATAGGGCGTATTGGTGGCGAAGAGTTTGTACTGGTATTGCCCGATACCGGCCACGAGGGAGCAGAAAAAGTGATCGAACGGTGCCGCGCTGCCCTGGTCGGCACCCCGGTGATGCTTGATGTGGGTGAGCCGCTCACTGTCAGTGCCAGCTTCGGGGTGGTCACTGCGCTTGCCGGAGAGCAGGCCACGGAATCCCAGCTGGTATCCCGTGCCGATGATGCGCTTTACCTGGCCAAGAAACGCGGGCGCAACCGTGTGGAATTCTGGTCATCGGCCATGCTCGAAGTGGCCACAGCCTGACGCCTTGTCCCTGATTAACCAATTCCTGTCGCGTAATGGCCGGGTGCTGATCCAATGCCCGCTCTATGGTTGTTAAAGGCTGGCGTTCGTGTGCGCCATTTTCCGTGCCATCAACAACAACATCGCGGCGGGGCATCATGCAGCAATACGTTTACGACATTGTGATCAATCATGGGCAGTTCTTTGATGGCAGTTGCCGGGACGGCAGTATCCGGCATCTGGGGATTCGTGATGGGCGCGTTGTCACCATCAGTGATGTTCCATTGCCTGACCATGCGGCGCCCAAAGTGTATGACGCCACTGGGCAATGGGTGACGCCGGGCTTTATCGAAACCCATAGCCATTACGATGCGGAAGTCATTGCCACGCCGTCACTGAAAGAGTCGGTGCGTCACGGTGTAACTTCGGTGCTGATCGGTTCCTGTTCCATCAGCATGATCAATGCCCAGCCGGAAGATTGCTCAGACCTGTTTACCCGGGTGGAAGCCGTGCCCCGTGAAGCGGTGTTGCCGATTCTCGAAGAAAAGAAAACCTGGCGGGATGCTAGCGGCTATCGTGCCTTTTATGACGCCATGCCACTGGGGCCCAATGTGGGGTCTTTTGTGGGCCATTCCGATATCCGCGTGGCGGTAATGGGCCTGGAGCGGGCTACCTCCCCGGAAAACCCAGCGAACAGGATCTGCAGAAGATGGAATCCTTGCTGGAAGAGGCGCTGGATGCCGGCTGTGTCGGTATGTCGCTGATGACGACCCGGCTGGACAAGGTGGATGGCGATCGGGCCTGGTCACGGCCCTTGCCGTCTACCTACGCACGCTGGAACGAATTCAAACGGTTGTTCCGGATTCTGCGTCGCCGAAATGCGGTCATGCAGGGCGCGCCGGACGCGGTAAAAAAAGTCAACGTGGTGCGCTTTTTGTGGCAGGCCCACGGCCTGTTCCGTCGCCCCATGAAGTGCTCCATGCTTACGGCCCTGGATCTCAAGTCCAACCCCTGGCTTAACGTGGTGACACGGCTGAGTGGTTTCGTGGCTAACCGCTTTTGCGGGCAACTTCCGTTGGCAGACCCTGCCCGCACCGTTCACCTGTATCTCAGTGGTTTGAATGTGAACGCCTTTGAAGAATTTTCTCCGGTGAGTTGCTGCGTGACTACAAGGATGAAGATGCCATGTACGCGAAGGTGGATGATCCGGACTTTCGCAAGCTGTTCAAGAAGCACGTTAACGCCTTGTTCACCAAGGGGCTCTGGCACCGGGACTTCAGTGATTGCTGGGTGGTGGATTGCCCGGATGCGTCGTTGATTGGGAAAAACTTTGAAGAAATCGGGGCGGTTGAAGGCAAGGATGCGGTGGATGCCTATTTCGATCTGGCGGTGCAGTACCGCAATGATCTGCGCTGGAAAACCAATTACGGTAATCACCGGCCGGAGATCATGCACAAGCTGCTGGCGAGCCCGTATACCCATGTGGGCTTTGCCGATTCCGGCGCACACCTGGAATCCATTGCTCAGTACAATTTCCCGCTACGGTTACTGAAATATGTGCGCGATGCGGGGAAGCCGGTTTGCCCTTTATGAGTGTGGCAGAAGGGGTGAATGCGGTAACCGCCGACCTGGCGGACTGGTTTGGTTTGCAGGCGGGCAGCTTGCGCCAGGGCAGCCGGGCGGATGTGGTCATCGTGAATCCGGAAGGGCTCACCGACGAGCTGGACGAGGTGAGCTGGGCGCCGCTGGAAGGCACCTCGCTGAACCGCCTGGTGAAGCGCAACGATGATGCCGTGACCGCGACGATCATTAATGGTCGGGTGGCCTATGACCGTGTTCAGGGGTTTGACGAGAGCCTGGGGCGAGATCGGGATTTTGGTCAGTTCCTGCCAGGGATGGACGTACAAACCCGGGCGCGCAGCGCCGAGCCCGGCCTGCAAACCGCCTGATCGCCGCCCATTGTGGGAGCCAGCAGGCTGGCTCCCACGCAAAAGGTTTAGTCGATCCCTTTCAGCAAGTCATTCACTGCCTGGGCAAACTGCACTGGGGAGTCTTCCTGCAAGAAATGCCCGCCCACCAATGTCTGATGCGGCTGTCCCTTGGCGCCGGGAACGCGCTCTTGCATGTATTTGTCTCCGCCACGGGTAATCGGGTCGCCATTGCTGAAGGTGGTCAGGAATGGCTTCTTCCACTGCTCCAGCGCCTTCCAGGCTTCACGGTTGGCTTGCGTGGCCGGGTCGTTCGGCGTTACCGGCACCAGTTTAGGGAAAGCACGAGCGGCGGCCTTGTATTTGCTGCTGGGGAACGGCGCCTCGTAGGCGCGGATTTCATCCGGGCCGAGCTTACGGAAAGTGGCGGTGTTAACGATTCGGGAGATCGGCAAGACTGGGCTGTGAATGGCGAAGGCTTTCCAAATATGGAAGGCCTTGGGGGCCTGTTGGTCCCCGGTAGGCAACATACCGTTGCCGACCGCAATGGCGCGGAAACGGGATTCATTCTCTGCGGCCATGCGCAACCCAATCAGTGAGCCCCAGTCCTGACACACCAGGGTGATGTCGGTGAGTTCCAGTTGGTCGAGCAGGGACTTCACCCAGTCCATGTGGCTTTGGTAGCTGTAGGCGTTAATGTCCGTGGGTTTGTCGGATTTGCCGAAACCGATCAGGTCCGGGGCAATCACCCGATGACCCGCCGCAGCGCAGATCGGAATCATGTGCCGATACAGATACGACCAAGTTGGCTCCCCGTGCAGCATTAGAATGGGCTTGCCATCAGCTGGGCCCTCATCCACGTAATGCATGCGTAATCCGCCCACGTCCAGGTAGTTGGTTCGAAGGGGTAGTCGAGCAACCGCTCGAAGCGGGAATCCGGGGTGCGCAGGTAATCCATGGCCGATCCTTTTCAGTACTGATAACGGAGTGTCCGTTAGGAATACCAGTAGATGCCGGGTTCGGCCATGTCGTTACAGGACAGTCTGTCTTTTCTTTAGGGTACGCGCTTATTCATCCCATAGATTGGCAATGGTGTAATCACTGCCGGGCTGTGCCCAGAAGCCGCCGTCCACGTAGCGGCGGTGCTTATCCAGGGTGCGGATGGCATCCATGTCCGCGTCACTGAGTGACAGTTCGGCGGCGGCCAGATTCTGCTTCAGGCGCTCCGGATTCACGGACTTGGGGATCACCACGGTGTCGCGGTGCAGTGCCCAGCTGATTAGCACCTGTGCCGGGCTGGCGCCATGGCGGTCAGCGATTTCCTGAATGATGGGGTCTTCCAGCAATACCGGCTCATCCTCGGCTTTCATGCCGGCGGGGCGATCGAATGAGCCCAGCGGAGAATAGCCGGTGAGCGCGATCCCTTGCTCCTGGCAGAAGGCCAGCATGTGGTTCTGTTGTAGATAGGGGTGCAGTTCAATCTGGTTCATGGCGGGCTTGTAGCGTGCCTTGCCAATCAAATCCTTCAGCTTTTTTACACTGAAATTCGACACGCCGATCTGCCGCGTCTGGTTGTTGTCCACCAGTGCTTCCATGGCCGCCCAGGTGGTTTCCACCGGCAGGTCGTTCAGTGACACCATATCGTCGGCGGACCGGGGGAACGGCACGCCAGGCTTCAGGGCCACCGGCCAGTGCATCAGGTAAAGGTCCAGATAATCCAGCTGCAAGTTGCGCAGGGTGGTTTCCAGTGCAGGCTGAACATCGTCCGGGGCATGGTCGCTGTTCCACAGCTTCGAGGTGATCCACAACTCTTCGCGCGTTACCGTCCCGGCGGCAAACACGTCACTGAGAGCCTGGCCGATTTCCTCTTCGTTGCCGTAAATATGGGCGCAGTCGATGTGGCGGAAGCCCGTTTCAATGGCGCTCTTCACCGCCTTGTACACCTCGCCGGGTTCGGATTTCCAGGTACCCAGGCCGAGCATGGGCAGGGTGTCGCCATTATCGAAGGTCAGCGTTTTCATGGTCTGCTCCTGTAAAGCGTACGACTCCCGGCTGGCTTGTGGCCGCCGGGACGGGAAACAATCTGCAACCCTACTACAGGGACTTTGCACCCCCCTGTTGGGTTCCCGTTGAATCCTTGCTCGATTCTCCGCAGGGTTCTCTTTCCTGATTCTTGGCCCCAGTGGTTTCCCTGCTTGAGCCGCCCCCGGCATTTCGCTACTGTGGCCGACCGGCGTTGGCCACCCTCATTATCGGCAGTGCCTTTTCTCACTGCCCCTGCTTTTGGAAAACTCTATGTGGATCAAGAACCTGACTGTCTTTGTGGGCGAAGAAGCCTTCCCCTGCTCCGTGGCCGAACTGGATGAGATTCTGGATCAGAACCGCTGCCAGCCGTGCGGTTCACAGACCGAACGCACGGAAGGCTTTGTGCCGCCTCTCAAGGGGCAGGATCCCATGGCCTACGCGGTGGACGGGTTCATTTTCTGCACCTACCAGGAAACGGCCCGTCTGCTGCCTGGGCCGGTGATCAAGGAGCTGCTGGATGAAAAAGTGGAGCACATCCAGCAGGAAGAGGGTCGCAAGGTGGGACGTAAGGAAAAGGCGGACCTGAAAGAGCAGATTACCTTTGAACTGATGCCGCGGGCGTTCACCCGCTCACGGCGCACTTCGCTGCTGATCGATACCGAGCGCAAGCGGGTGATGGTGGATTCTTCCTCCGCCAGTCGCGGCGAAGAAGTGATCGCCTGCCTGCGTAAAGCCATCGGCTCCCTGCCTGTGGCGTACCCGGCGCCGAATTCCGCCCCCTACACCAGTTTCAGTAACTGGCTGCGCGATACCAAGCTGTTGCCGGAAGGTTTCACACTGGGTGATCGCTGTGAACTGAAGGGCGTCAAGGACGAAGGTGCTGCGGTGAAGTTCACCGCCGTGGATCTGGGGCAGGAAGAAATCCTCGCGCACCTGGAAACCGGAATGGTCGCCACCCGTATCAATCTGGCGTGGCAGGATTCGTTGGAATTGGATATCAACGAAAAGCTGGAGATCAAGCGCATCAAGCCGCTGGATCTGCTGCAGGAAAATATCGATGCGCTGGATGCGGAAGACGCGGTAGCAGAACTGCAGGCGCGCATCAGCTTGCAGGGCAAGGTACTGCGCGAAGCGCTGGACAGCCTGTACGGCTATTTTGAGGTTTAAAAAGAGACGCTTCACGCTGCATGCATCAGGCAACACTCATTACGCAACAACGCGAAGAGTGGGATCTTGTTCAGCAACGCAGTGCCCGCGCTAAAGGTTTTTGCGCGGGCACGGTCTTGCAAGCCCCAAGAGGGGGTTAACCCGCGTTGTTGCGTGGTGCGTCAGGCGTGAGGCATCTTGCGTTAGTCATTAATATCCTCATCGTCCTGTTGATCCTTATCCAGCTTCACCGGTGAATTCTCATCACACTGTGGTGATTGCTGAAAGGTCTGTGTCACGTCCAAATAGCCCAGGTGGGAAATGGTGCGACGACCCAGCAATACCGGGTAATTCATGTCGGAGCGGTCGTTCAGGGTGAACTGTTCTTCGTACACGGTATTACCCATGCACACCTTCATCAGCACAACCGCCCGGCGCTCTGTGCCGCCGGCACCACGAATGGTGACCTTGCGGTAGCGAGGCTTCTCGAAGGTTTTTTTCCACTTTTTTGCCGGTGTGCTGGTCTTCGACGTTCACGGTAAAGCGTACCCAGTCGTCACCGTCTTTTTCAAAACTTTCTACATCTGTGGCATGCAGGGAAGAGGTGAGCGCGCCACTATCCAACTTGGTTTTTAATTCCACGCCCCAAGGCACCAAGGTGGATTTTTCCACCCAGCCGAATACTTTTGGACTGTCCGGTGATTTGGCCACGGCCAAGCCTGTGCTGCTTAGCAGTGAGGCGGTAATGAAAGCGATGAGTCCTTTTTTTCATGGGCGCTCCTTGTGCGTGAAAGCCTTGTGCGGAAAACGGAGGATGCCATTTCGCATCCTGTTGGCAGGGTATGACTGTGTTCGCCGCCGACTGTTCCCCGGCAAATCATTGACTCTCTGGCTGTAGACTGCCGCCAGTCAGCCATCCCCGACCCTTATGGACAGGTTACCATTGTTGCAAATGCGCCGTTGCCGGCAGGGTGTTGATCCTCCTTGCCCAAGGCGCCGGGAAAAGGCCGGAGGGCCAGAAATGACAATAACGATTGCACCACCATCTATCAGGCTGTTGCTCGGCGAAAGCCGCGCCGCGTGGGCCTATGGGCGCTATCTGTTGCGTGGGCTCGGCCATCGGCAGCTGCCGCTGGGCAAAGGCCAGCCAGTGCTTGTTGTGCCCGGTTTTGGTGCCAGCGATGCCAGTACGCGGCCACTGCGCAGGGCGTTGAGCAAGCTGGGCTATAACGTCTACGGTTGGGCCCAGGGCACCAATCTGGGCATGAACAGCAAACGTAAAAACCTGTTAGTTACCCAGTTGCAGGCGATCAATACCCGCCACGGACAACCTGTGGCGCTGGTGGGCTGGAGCCTGGGCGGCGTGTTTGCCCGGGAGCTGGCGCGGGCCTTCCCGGATCAGGTGAGTCAGGTATTTACCCTGGGCAGCCCCATCAATGGCGACCCGGAGGCCAACAACGTCTCCACGCTCTTCAATCTGTTTAACCCGAACCGCCCGCCGGCGGACCGGGATGCGTTCAATCAACGCATAGCGGCGCCGCCGGTGCCGTGCACGGCCATCTTTACCCGTGAAGACGGCATCGTGGCCTGGCAGTGCAGCCAGGAAGAGGAGGCCCCATGACAGAAAACGTGGAAGTGCAGGGGACCCATGTGGGGCTACCCTGGAATCCCTGGTGCTGGCGGCCATCGCCGAGCGGCTGCCCCGCACCCCGTTACCCGGAGAATTGCCATGAGTGACCTGAAACCCGGCCGCTACCGGCATTTCAAAGGCAATGAGTACCAGGTGATCGGTGTGGCGACCCATTCCGAAACCGGTGAAACCGTGGTGGTCTACCACCCGCTCTACGGCGATCAGGCCCTGTGGGTGCGCCCGTTGGCCATGTTCACCGAAACCGTGGACCGCGACGGCAAGGTGCAGCCCCGTTTTGCCCGGGTGGGAGACTGAGCTGAAAGTGGAAAGTTAAAAGTTGAAAGGTGCGGGCAGGGCACTTGGTGGGCTGGTTGGCGGAGCCCCGGTTCAAGCTATGTGGCCAGCGCGAAGCAATAACCTCTCCGGCTGAGAGGTGCGGATCACCGCGTTTCAACTTTTAACTTTGAACTTTAAACTCCCTCGGATGCTACAATGGCCGCCTTATTCATGGAGTTAGCCTGTTATGTCTTCGTTTGCCGACCTGAACCTGCACGAGCGCCTGGTCAAGGCGCTTGGCGAGCTGGAAATTACCACCCCGACCCCGGTCCAGACGGCAGCGATTCCGGCGGCGCTTGAAGGCCGTGATTTACGCGTAGTGGCCCGCACCGGCAGCGGCAAACCGCCGCATTCCTGCTGCCCATGTTGCATCAGTTGCTCCAGTATTCCCGCCCGCGTACCGATACCCGCGCCCTGATCCTGCTGCCGACCCGTGAGTTGGCCCAGCAGACCCTCAAGCAGGTCGAGGCGTTGGGCCGTTACACCTTCATCAAGGCGGAACTGCTGACCGGCGGCGAAGATTTCAAAGTGCAGGCCGCCAAGATGCGCAAGAACCCGGAAATTCTGATTGGCACTCCGGGCCGCCTTATCGAGCATCTGGATGCCGGTAACCTGCTTCTGCAGGACCTGGAAATGCTGGTGCTGGATGAATCCGACCGCATGCTCGACATGGGCTTCAACGACGACGTGCTGCGTCTGGCCGCAGAATGCCGGCCCGAGCGGCAGACCCTGCTGTTCTCCGCCACCAGCGGCGGTAACGCCATGGAGAATATGATCAGTAGCGTACTCCGTGATCCCAAATCGCTGGTGCTCGATTCCGTGCGCGACCTGAATGAATCCGTTAGCCAGCAAGTCATCACCGCCGACGACGTGAAGCACAAGGAACGGCTGGTGCAATGGTTGCTGGCCAACGAAAGCTACGAAAAAGCGGTGGTGTTCACCAACACCCGCGAACAAGCCGACCGGCTTGGCGGGGTGCTGGTGGCCTCCAACCTGAAAGTGTTCGTATTGCACGGTGAGAAAGACCAGAAAGACCGCAAGCTGGCCATGGATCGCCTCAAAGCCGGCGCCGTGAAGGTGCTGGTCGCTACCGACGTGGCCGCCCGGGGATCCACGTGGATAACCTGGATCTGGTGATCAACTTTGATATGCCACGCAGTGGTGATGAATATGTACACCGCATTGGCCGTACCGGCCGGGTAGGTGGTGAGGGCACTGCGATTTCCCTGATCGCCGCCCATGAATGGAACCTGATGGCGAGCATTCAGCGTTACCTGCGCCAGAATTTTGAATACCGTTTGGTAGAAGCCCTGCGTGGTAACTTCCTGGGGCCGAAAAACCTGAAGTCCAACGGCAAGGCCGCCGGTAACAAAAGGAAAAAAATGAAGAAGAAAGAAGATGCCAAGAAAGGCATCAAGAAATCCGGCGCCAAGAAAAAAGTGGCTAAGCCCAAACGCAATGCCAAACCGCCCACCCAGGATACCAAAGGCGGTTTCGCCACGGTGAAACGCAAGAAGACCCCGGGGCCACTGGATTGAGCGACGCCGAATGCTGCACGCAACAACGCGGCGCGGAGTCGTTTAGGTTTTGATAAGCAAGAGGCCGCGCCCCTATTTAGGCGCGGCCTCTCACGTTTATAAAACGGCAAGCCTTGATCGCGTTGTTGCCTGCAGCGTGTCGCATGATGCATCTCTTTAAAACTCCGTAAAATTCCCGCCTTCTTCACGTTCTTTCGGCGCTTTTGTCGTCATTCTGGTACGGTTATTCCAAGGAGGTGGCTGTGCCGGAACACAGGGAAGGGAAGTCCATGTCTGCTGACGCACTGCAGTGCCCGGATTGCGGCACTTCGCTTGCTGTGCCTTCCCGCCGTGCCCGTGGTGCCTGGCGCTGTCCCCGTTGTGATTCCCAGCTCAGTGGCGCTTGGGCGTTGCGCCCCGACTCCCTGCTTGCTCTCACCGTCGCCACCGCCGTGTTGTGGTTACCCGCACTCATCCTGCCGCTGATGCGTCTGGAGAATCTCGGCCTGGACCGTCAGGCCAGCCTTCTCGATTGTGTATTGCGGCTCATGGAAGGCGTTTATTTCCCCTGTCGGTATCCTGCTGTTGTTTACCTTGGTGGTGATGCCGTTACTGAATTTGTTATCGGCAGGGCGATTGTTGTGGGCGGCCCGTGCGGGCAGTCAGTCGGCGGTGTTGCCGGACCCCTTCTGGATGAAGATTTACCGGCAAAGCCGGGAATGGGCGATGACCGATATTTTTTTCTGCTCGGCATCCTGATTGCCATGACCAAGCTGGGCGATATGGCCACGGTGACCGCGGGGCCGGGCCTGTTTTGTTTGGTGGTGGCCGTGTTGTTGCGCCTGATCGTTGAAACCCTTGCACAGCCGGATCAATTGCAGCGATTGCTGGAGGCGCGCCATGGACACTAAGGCGCTGCCCGGGCAGCAACGGGCCCTGGCGTGGTCGTTATTGATAGCCGCCATGGTCTGGCTGGTGCCGGCCAATGTGCTGCCGATCATGGCCGTCACTGACGCCGGGAGTGGTAAGGCCAGCACCATTGCCGATGGCATCTGGCAACTGTTCGAAGCCGGCATGCCGGGTATCGCCATTATCGTTTTTTGTGGCCAGCCTGCTAGTGCCGTTTTTCAAGGTGTTGGTGCTGGCGGTCATCTACTGGCGTGTTCCCCACGAAACTAATCCGTTGATCAGCACCCGCGCTTATCGGTTGGTGTACTGGATTGGCCGTTGGTCCATGCTGGATGTTTTCGTGGTGGCGTTGCTGGCGGCGGTGGTGGAATTTGGCAACTTGGCAACGGTGAAGCCAGAGCCGGGTATTTTGGCTTTTGCCCTGGCGGTGGTGCTGACCATGTTGTCCGCACACGCTTTTTCTCCCCAACAATTATGGATTAAAAAAACGGACGGAGCGGATCATGGAGACGCCTGAAGTGAAACATTCCCGCTGGCCATCGCCAATTTGGCTGGTGCCACTGATCAGCCTGCTGGTGGCTGGCTGGTTGCTGTACGACCAACTGTTGCAGCGGGATGTGCAGATCGAAATTACCTTTGAAAACGGCTCCGGTATCAAGCCGGGGGTAGACCTGCGTTACCGGGGTGTGCCGGTGGGGAGTGTGGATGAAATCGTGCTTAGCGATGACCTGAAGCACGTTACCGTCCACGCCAGCCTGAATCGAGACGCAGAAAAACTCGCCCAGGAAAAAAGCCGCTTCTGGATTGTGGAGCCGGAACTGGGCATCGCCGGAGCGCGAAATCTGGATACGCTTGTCTCAGGGAAATACATTGCTGTGGAGCCCGGGGAAGGGGAGCCCAAAAAAGAATTCGAAGGGTTGGAAACACCACCGGAACAACAGCCCAATTTGGGCTTGAAGGTGACCTTGGTGGCTAACGAGTTGGGCTCCTTAAAGAAAGGCCGGAAAATTTATTACCGTGATCTTCAGGTCGGAACCATCGGCGAAAGCGAGCTTAGTCAAGATGGCCGTTTCGTTGAAATTCAGGCGATCGTCGAGCCGAAGTACGCAAGGCTCGTACGCAGCAATACCCGCTTCTGGAATAGCTCCGGCCTTACCGTTGATGTTGGGCTATTTAAAGGCGCGGAAGTGCAGGCCAGTTCCCTGGAAAATTTACTGCGCGGCGGCATCAGCTTCGCCACCCCGCCAGAAGCCGGCCCCCTGGCCAAGGCTGGAGAGCGGTTCGATCTTTACCGGCAGGCGGAAGATGATTGGCGCGAATGGGCGCCGATCATGAAATGGCAGTGAAAGGCAGTTGAAAGTTCAAAGTGAAAAGTTAAAACGCGAATGGGTGATGCAGCTAATCGAAAGATGTTATGGCCGCGATTAAAGGAGTAGGGCGCGCGCGGGGTTGGCTTGTCCGTGTAGCACTGCCTTCCCCGCGCATTTCAACTTTGAACTTTACACTTTCAACTGAGGCTACATAATTTTTCCGACCATCCCCAGCGGCAGGTTGCGCATAGCGAAACCGATTGGCCCCCAGGGCCAGCCGGGAACGGACGCGTTTTTGCTTTCTTTCTCGATGGCTTTCACCAGTGCCTTGCAGCCGGTTTCGGTGTCCACCAGGAACGGGGTGTTCTTCACTTTTTCGTTGATCTCGGAACGAATAAAGCCCGGGAAAATAGTGGAAATCTTGATGGGGAGTCTTTCAGCTCCATTTGCAGGCCTTCCGCCAGCATGGCTACGCCGGCCTTGGTGGCGGCATAGGTGGTCAGGTTTTTCTTCATGCCGCGCATGGCGCTCATGGAGGAAATCATCACCAGGTGGCCACTGTTCTGGGCGCGGAAGATTTCCATGGCCGCTTCCGTCTGTGCCAGGGCGGCAACGAAGTTGGTTTCAGCGGTTGCCCGGTTGGCATAGAAGTAACCGGTGCCTAGCGGTTGGCCTTGCCCATGCCGGCATTAATGATCACGGTCGATGCCCGCCATTTCCGTGCGGAAGGCATCGAACACCGCAAACACCTGGTCGTAGTCGTTCACGTCCAGCGGCTTGATTAGCACCTTGATGCCGGGGTGTTTCTCTTCCAGCTCGGCCTTCAATGTTTCCAGCCGATCCATGCGCCGGGCACACAGCGCCAAGTTGCGACCCATGGCGGCAAACAAACGGGCCATGCCTTCGCCAAGACCGGAGCTGGCACCGGTGATGAGGATGTTTTTGCGGACGGGCATGATTATTTCTCCATAGAAGGTTTTGGTAGAAGCGCGGCTTTGCGGCATGGGGCTGAGTGCAGCAACTCAGAAGCGAGTGTCGAGTTGCGAAAATCAAAAGCGCTAACGCAAAGCCT
>UEXL01001265.1_pt1 | contig 35860 bp, 51 predicted proteins | sample 1796671 | NCBI WGS metagenome assembly UEXL01 (sample SAMEA4772471, study PRJEB27181) | metagenome | reverse complement strand
AAGCTCATCACGGCTTCATAGCTCAAGAAGTGAAGGCTGTTATTGATGCAAACTCTGATGTAGTAAATGGCATAACATCTGGTCTGAAGATCCAGACGGCTCACAGCAAGTAGCGGAAGCAGCATTGTTCCAATGCTTGTAAAAGCCATCCAAGAATTAACCGCCCGTATTGAGGCACTAGAATCTTAATAGGAGATAAACAATGACAGACCGTACTACCGAAGAACTCGCACAAGACTACTCAGCAATGGGTGACAGCATTAGTCTTATTACAGACGTAATCGCTGGTAATGCTATGGCGGGTGAATCTGCCGAAGACCGTCAAGACTGTGTAGATCGTAACACTCAGCACCTTGAGCTTATGAAAGCTAAAACTGACTGGGGTAGCGAAGACATGACTGCTACTGACGCAGCTATCTCAGCCGGTAACGGTTATACCGCATCTTAGTATGAATGTTGCGCCTAGCCTTACTACTACTGCCCCTGTTATCTTTCGCAGCCGACGAAGCTGTGATGGAAGATGTAGACAGTAATAACACGCAAGAAGGTAGCCTGAATACCAACACGGTTGGTAGTACGGTTAGCAGCAACAATCAGACGGAAGATCGGTCGGTTAGCAATACATATAACGGCGCAGGGAGCTCCTCAGACATGCCGGTTGGATCTGCTATAGCGCCAACTTACATGAGCACCGGCATAGAGACCTGCCTTCAAGGCCGAGGTAGTAGCTTACAAACGGGTATCGTGGGCTTTACAAGGGGCAACTACGCGGCTGACGAAGACTGTAATCGGCGCAGGGACTCTAAGATGCTGAGTGATCTTGGCATGAAGGTTGCGGCTATATCGCGTATGTGCGAAAGCCTAGATGTCTGGCGTAGCATGTTTCTTAGCGGCACCCCTTGCCCAATGCTAAACAACGGAAAGTTAATCGTTGGAAAACGCGCTTTTTTGTTAATGAAACGTCAACCTGAGACATATATTCCTGATTATGGTCGGGTTAAGATGTTGCGGAGGTGGGATCACGACAAGGATGAATGGGTCATGATTCCAAAGTACAACAAGCATCAGGCTTGGTATAACAATTTATTGGCCAATGGTGATACGGATGAGAGTCAAAACGCTGACAGCGGCGAGTCTGTTTCTGCTCGCTACCGAAGCTCACTCAAATGAGTTAGACGCTTTGATAAATTCCAGTGCCGCGCTCGTCAGTCAAATAGACCGTGGTATTAAACTTGCTGGCGCTGGTTACGCCTACGCAAATACCGGGGGCGCTTTAACAAGCGGTAGCCTTGCTGGGACTGCTCACATCAGCACCGCTCAGTTAAACGCTTACAACGCTGCGCTTGGTAACATGGGCGACTATCAAGCCTATGGAGATGTTCAAGCATTGTTAGAGTCTCAAGCATCTACAGAGTTTGAATTAATGAACACTGCCGTAGAAGAATTCACGGATGTTGTGGTTGAGATGATCGCGGTCGTAGAGGTAGCAGAGATTGCTGCTGAAGCAGAAACGCCGGATGATAAAGCGGAAGTTCAAGAATTCGTTGTTGCCAACGAAACAGCCTTAACGATTACACAGGATCAGGTTGATACCTATAATCAAAGTTTGGACGATATAGAAGAACATGGCAACAATGCTTCAGCATATCTAGGTGTTGCAGCCAACGAAGACGCAGTAGCTTTTTTGCAACAAGGGGCTGAGAATAATAATACTAATGCAAACGAAGGCACACTAACATTTTCCCAAGATCAACAGTGGGTAAAGCTGTCTCATACTGGAACCAACAACGCTACCGCAGTTTATATTAACGGCCAGCAAGGTTCGTTTGATATGGACTTCTACTTGAGCGAGGCAGACTGGTTGACCGCTGGAGCGCAGAGCGAGCTATACCTTACCGGGCCAACTAAACTTGGTTATAGGTGCTTCATGTTCGAAGAAGATTGTGACCCATGAGCCTAGAAGATACAGAGTTAACAATAGGCGGGGTCAGTTTTAAGGGCGTGTATATCGCCATCTTGCTATCCCTAGCCACTACTTTAGGAGGTGGGGTATGGACTGCCAGCAGCCTGTATAGCAGGCTAGAGGCGCTAGAAGCCCTCGACATCCCAGAGCTGGGGCCGATAGAAGAAAAGCTGTTGACCGCAGAGCAAGACCTAAAAGGCGAGATTGAGCTAATCCAGCAAGAACTACAGGTAAATGATGTCAGTCAGTTACAAGGCAAGCTTGCAGCTTTGGGTGTAAATTTACAGACTATCGCAGAACAACAAGGTAAGTTATTATTAATTGGCGATAAAGTAACTAAGCTAGAGAACGACATTCAAGCTATGCGGGGTGTTGTTGCTGCAGCGGAAGTTGCAACAAACTCTCTTAAAGACGGTCAGGGTGACCGTAATCGCATTGAGGATAAATTAAAAAAGATAGATACTGAAATCGATGATCTTTGGTCTGGCATGGACTATCTATCAAACCCGCTAAACTAGGAGGAGTTATGAGCGAACAACAGGAACAACAACCAATTATTCTAACCATCGACGATCAGGAGTATGACGTTAATGAGTTAGGCAACGATTCCAAGGTTCACTACGTCGAGGTGGTTAACTTGCGTAAGCAGCTTGGTGAGCTACAGAACCAGATTGCGGCTGCACAACAGCAAAGCATTAACTTACAGGTTGCTCTTGGCTTTCGTGAAAATGCGTTACGCGAATCAATCGAAGTGGTTGAGGAAGTAGAACCGGAAGCGGCTGAAGGATAATGGCTCAGACTCATGCAAGCAAAGCGTTACAACGAATTGAAACACATGAACGGGAGTGTGCCTTGCGATATGAGTCTATTAAGGAACGGTTAGACTCTGGGTCACAACGCTTTGACAAGTTAGAGCGCATGATCTGGGGTATCTACCCGGTCATGATTACCTCATTAATAGCCATTGTTGGCTTGGTGCTAACACAATGAAGTTTGACGCAATCAAAGGATTAATCGGCGCAGTTGCACCTACCATTGGTCAGGCGCTTGGTGGGCCTTTAGGGGGTGCTGCGGCACAAACTATCGCCAGTGTGCTTGGTTGTAAGCCCGACGAAAAAAGTATTGCCAATGCAGTACAAGCGGCTACCCCAGAGCAATTAGCTGAGATTAAAAAGGCTGAACTAGACTTTCAGGTTCAGATGAAGAAGTTAGACGTAGATGTATTCGCACTTGAAGCAGAAGATATTCAAAACGCTAGGTCAGCTTTTAAAGGTGATTGGACGCCTAAATTTATCGCGGTTGCTTGTGTTCTTTTCTTCGGAGGTTACATTGCTCTGGTCACGCTACAAGACCCCGCTGCGAATGATGACGGGATTGTTAATCTTGTGCTGGGGTATTTGGGCGGTATCGTCTCTTCTATTATCAGCTTCTATTACGGCGCATCACATAAGCATGACTAATGAAAACTAGCGAACAAGGTAAATCCCTTATTAAAAAATTTGAAGGCTGCGAGCTTAAAGCTTATCAGTGCTCTGCAAACGTATGGACGATTGGTTATGGCCACACTCAAGGTATTAAAGAAGGCGATTCTTGCACTCAAGAAGATGCTGACAGAATGCTTGCAGAAGATCTGGAAGAGTTTGAAGGATATGTTCAAGAAGCGGTGAAAGTGCCGTTAGAGCAACACGAATTTGACGCGCTGGTCGCATGGACATACAACCTCGGTCCAAGTAATCTTCGTTCCTCGACCATGCTAAAACGCTTGAACGATAGCCAGTTTGATCAAGTTCCGTCAGAAATGCAGAGATGGAACAAGGCTGGTGGAAAAGTTTTAGATGGTTTGATCCGCAGAAGGGGAAGCGGAATCACTGTTATTCACAAACGAAGATTGGAGCCATGTCTGAGCTTGCGCTAAAAGACTTTGACATTTTATCGGACGCTGAAAAGACAGAAGCCATAGCGCTTCTTAAAAAATACGATCAACTCGAAAAGCAAGATGATTGCCAACACGATTTTATAAAATTCGTTGAGCACATGTGGCCGGAGTTTGTCGAGGGTCGGCACCATAAAATTATCGGAGAAAAATTCAATCGTATTGCTCAAGGCAAGTTAAAGCGGTTGATTGTCTGTCTTCCGCCAAGACACACTAAATCAGAATTTGCCTCAACCTATTTTCCCGCTTGGATGATGGGCTTGCGCGGTGATTTGAAAATCATTCAAACGACTCACACCGCTGAGCTTGCTGTTCGGTTCGGTCGCCGCGTTAGAAACATTATTGATTCAGAGGATTATCAAGAAGTCTTCCCCAAGCTCAAGCTTCAGTCAGACAACAAGTCAGCCGGTCGGTGGACTACAAATGAGGGCGGAGAATCTTTTTATTCAGGTGTTGGTGGAGCTATTACTGGCCGTGGCGCAGATTTGCTTATCATCGATGACCCAGTTTCTGAGCAAGACGCTCTTTCTCCCACGGCTATGGATTCGGTTTACGAGTGGTACACCTCCGGTCCTAGACAGCGATTGCAGCCGGGTGGAATCATCGTGATTGTCATGACCCGATGGTCAACAAAAGACTTGGTTGGCAAGGTAATAAAAAAGCAGAACGAAGAGCATGCGGATCAGTGGGAGATGATTGAATTTCCAGCAATTATGCCGGAGTCAGAAGAACCGCTTTGGCCTGAATATTGGAAGAAAGAAGAGTTGCTAAGCGTTAAGGCGTCATTGCCGGTTGCCAAATGGAACTCTCAGTGGATGCAGAACCCAACCGCCGAAGAGGGTTCCATTGTTAAGCGAGAGTGGTGGGAGATCTGGGAAAAGGACTATGTGCCAGCTTATTCCTATGTGATTCAATCTTATGATACGGCGTTTTCAAAGAAAGAGACCGCTGACTATTCGGCAATTACCACTTGGGCGGTTTTTACGCCAGAAGTCGATGGTCCTGAGTGCATAATATTATTAGACGCTAAGCGGTTCCGTGTCGATTTCCCAGAGCTTAAAAAGATTGCGATGGATGAATACAAGTATTGGGAGCCTGATTGCGTATTGATTGAGGCGAAGGCTTCTGGAACACCCCGTTGACCCAAGAATTAAGGAGAATGGGCATCCCTGTGACGGCCTATACACCATCAAGAGGGCAGGATAAGATTGCAAGAATGAACAGTGTTGCGCCGTTGTTTGAATCAGCGATGGTATGGGCATCAGAAGACACGTTTGCTGAAGAAGTTATCGAGGAGATGGCTTCATTCCCTACGGTGATCATGACGATTTCTGCGACTCTGCTACAATGGCGTTAATGAGATTTAGGCAGGGCGGATTTGTAACGCTCGATGATGATTATCAGGACGAGGCTCGGTTTTACCTCGCAACAGACAGGTGTATTACTAATGGCAGTTGAACGACTACTAGGCACTCAAGACGATCCAGATGTAATCCCTCTTTCCCGAGAGGTTGAAGTCGCACCAGAACCTTCTCGTGAAGACATGATTCGGGACGCTGCTCAGATTCTGGTTGATGAAGAAGAAATATTGATCGACGATGAAATTGACGCCGCTCCAGAAACGCCTCAAATTCCTTTTGATTCTAACTTAGTTGATTTTCTTGACAAATCTGACTTAGGAAAACTTGCTGACGATGTTTTGCAATCGATTAGCTCTGACAAAGAGAGCCGTTCTGAGTGGGAAAAAACGTATGTTGACGGCTTAAAATACCTCGGCATGAAGTTTGACGAGATGCGCTCCTCGCCATTTCAAGGGTCTTCAGGTGTTATTCACCCAATCTTGGCTGAATCAGTCACACAATTTCAGGCTCAAGCGTATAAAGAGTTGTTGCCAGCTAAAGGACCGGTAAAAACCGAGATTGTTGGCAAAAGAACCCCCGAGATAGATATGCAGGCCCAACGGGTCTCTGGTTTTATGAACTTTTACATCATGAACGTGATGAAAGAGTACGATCCAGAGCTGGATATGCTGCTTTTTTATCTCCCCATCGCCGGTTCTGCGTTCAAAAAAGTTTATTACGATCAAGCACTTAGCAGGGCTGTCTCAAAGTTCATTGCTCCCGAAGATCTTGTGGTCCCTTACGAGTCATCTGATATTTTGTCAGCAGAAAGAGTCACGCATGTGATCTCAATGAGTAAAAATGAGATACGCAAGCAGCAGTTGACTGGTTTTTTTACGCTGATATTGAGCTGAAAGGCGACAATTACATTTCAAATCGCAGCGAAATAGAAGAAGAAATTGATGAGATAGAAGGAATGGCCCCGAGCTATTCTGAAAACCGGGACAGAACTGTTTATGAGGTCCATACAATCCTAGATTTGCCCGGATATGAAGATATCGGGGCAGATGGAGAGCCGACTGGCTTAAAGCTGCCGTATATCGTCACTATTGATGAGCAGAGCCAACAAATTTTAGCGATTCGCAGAAATTACGTTGAGCAAGACCCCTTAAAGCAAAAAATAAACTATTTTGTTCAGTATAAGTTTTTGCCCGGATTAGGGTTTTACGGCCTTGGTTTGAGTCACATGATTGGAGGTCTCTCCAAGGCTTCAACGTCCATCCTGCGGCAACTAATAGATGCCGGTACCATCGCAAACCTACCCTCCGGCTTTAAAGCAAGAGGAATGAGGATTCGTGATGAGGATGAGCCGCTTCAGCCCGGAGAGTTTCGAGATATTGACACAACCGGCGGATCGTTGCGAGAAAATTTAATACCGTTGCCGGTTAAAGAGCCTTCAAATGTTTTGATGCAATTGCTCGGAATGTTGGTTGAATCTGGTAAGCGTTTTGCCTCAATTGCTGACACTAATGTCGGTGATATGAACCAAGCAATGCCGGTAGGAACTACGGTTGCTTTGCTGGAGAAAGGCACTAAGGTAATGTCCGCGATTCACAAGCGGCTGCATTACTCACAAAGAATTGAATTTCAATTGCTTGCTAAGGTGTTCTCTGAATACCTGCCGCCGATGTATCCGTACCAGACGCCAAATGGCGATCAGCAAGTAAAACAAACAGACTTTGATGGCCGTGTCGATGTTATCCCGGTTTCTGACCCTAACATCTTCAGCCAATCTCAAAGAATTACGATGGCGCAAGAGCTGATGCAGCTTGTGCAGTCAAATCCTCAGATTCATGGTCCACAAGGGATGTATGAGGCTTATCGGAGAATGTATGCGGCTTTGGGCGTTGACGACATTGACAGCCTTTTGCAACCGCCCCCACCACCTCCGGTTCCAGCACCTGTTGACGCCGGTATCGAAAACAGCGGTTTGTTGATTGGACAGCCTCAGCAGGCTTTTGAGCCTCAGAACCATCAGGCGCACGTTGACGCTCACAGGTCTTTGTTTTTAACTGAGGTTGTTAAAACCAACCCTCAGATGCAATCTTTGATCATTGCTCACAGCATGCAGCATTTGCAGTTTATGGCCTCTCAGATGGCGCAGGAGCAAATGCCCCCAGAGATACAGCAACAAGTTCAGCAGATGCAGCAGCAGATGCAACAAGTTCCGCAAGATCAGCAGCCGCAAGTTGCTAGTCAAATTCAGATGATTGTTGAAAGCTTTTCTGCGCCGATCATGGCTGAGCTGACTCAAGATTTCTTGATGTCTATTGGCCAAGGTAACGAAGAAGATCCTTTGGTTAAGATTAGGAAAGAGAACTTGATCTTCGCGAGCAAGAGATGGTTGTCGATCAAGATCAGTTTGATTCAAAACAATCTCAAAGACAGCAAGAAAAGTTGCTTGATTCTGAGATATCGAAACAAAGCATCAACGTTCAAAAAGATGTAGCTGATGATAAGCTTGACATCGCAATGAAAAGACTTGAGCAGCAAGCTGAGTTGAAATTGCTTGAGCTGCAAGCTAAATTTAGGGGTAGAAAATGACAACAAGCTATATTTTAGACCAACAGCGCGACCTCAAAGCGCATAAAGCAATGATGAGGGCAGCCGAAAAAACCTCTGACGACAACAGAGCAGCCGAAAAAAAGTTGCGCGAAGAGGCGAACGAAGAAAGAATAAAAGCAAAGGCTGAGCGGATATCGAAAGGTATTCCAGCGCCAGCCAAGGCCACGGTTTCTATTGAAGCACCAAAAGCTGCTGTTTCGGAAACTGTTGTAGAGAAGCCTAAGCCAAAATTTAAGGCGAAAGTTTTTTCTAAGAAAAAAGAAATCATTGAGGAGAAAGACGATGCCGCTGAAGAAGGGGAGTAGTCAAAAAACCATTAGCAGGAATATAAGCATGTTAAGAAAAGAAGGTAAGCCAAAAGACCAAGCTGTCGCTGTTGCCATGAAAACAGCAAAAGGCATGAAAGACGGCGGATCTGTCTCTAAAGGACAGCTCAAGGTCAAAGTTAAGAAGATGCGTACTCGCGGCACCGGCGCAGCTACTCGCGGTTTAGACTACTACGAGCGCGTATGAGACGATGTTGATCTAGCCTCTTCTTTGAAGCGCATGATCGCTGACCGAAAAGTTTGATAGTTGAAACAATGTGCGAAGGTTTGCTCAAAGATATGGAACATTATAAATCTTTGCAAGGAGAGCTAACTGCGTTAAACTTGGTGGAACAACAAATCCAAGATTTTTACGCAAAAGGAGAGCGCTAGTGAAAAACGTCGATTGAATCGGCTTTCGTTCAAAAAGATGATCTTGTTTTAGATCCGTCTTTGTTGGACAAAGCGTACTAGATCGCATGCCTAGTCCGTCAGGTTGGCGGATGCTTGTCATTCCGTATGTCGGAAAAAGGACAAGCAAGGGCGGCATTCATTTAACCAAAGACACCGTAGACCGCGAATCGTTGGCTACGGTTGTCGCTTACGTTGTCAAAAAAGGTCCGCTCTGCTATTCGGACGTAGACAAGTTTGGAAAGACCGCTTGGTGCGAGGAAGGCGATTGGGCCTTGATAGGCCGATACGCAGGCGCTCGGTTCAAGCTGGACGATGGGGATGAGGTTCGCATCATCAATGATGACGAGGTTATCGGAACGATTTTAAACCCAGAAGACATAGTGAGTAGCTGGCGATGACAGAAAATCAAAACGCGGTAGAAGAAGAAATTGAAGTTCAAATTGTTGAAGATCCGCCCGAAGAATCCGAGTCTTCAGCCAAGTCGGTTAACGACGATGACGAGCTTGAAAGATACACTAAAAGTGTTTCAAAACGGATCAACAAGCTAAATCAAAAGACCAAACAAGCTGAAGATCGTGCTCGAATATCTTGAGCAGTTGGCGATGCAGAAGGATCAAGAGATTAACGCTTACCGCCAACATTCCGTGGTTCAGCAAAATACTGTTCTTCAAAAAGAAGAAGAGGCGCTGAAGAGCAAAGAAAGTCAGATTGATGATATTTATCAAAAAGCTATTCAGTCAGGAGATGCTGACTTAATCAGCAAGGCTGACACTCTAAAGAACGATATTGCAATTCAGAAAGAAAAGTTGAGGGTAGCAAAATCTCGGCAAGCTCAATCTGTTCAGCAGCTGCCTGCGCCGCAACAAGAGAATTACCAAGCTTATCAGGGTCAAGAACAAGCGCCTCAGCAGGAAATAAAGCCGACTAACGAAGCTTTATCTTGGCATGATCAGAATCAGTGGTATGGCGATTCTGAGAACGAGGAAAACCTTCAGGCGACTCAGTTTGCGTATTTTACGCATTTCAACCTGATTAACGAGGGGTTTGAACCGGACTCGGAAGAGTATTACAATGAATTAGACACAAGAGTTTTTCGGATCTATCCTGATTTAAGGGCAGAATCGAAAGTCGATAAACAGGAAGATAGACCCGCCGTGCAAAGAGTCGCTTCCGCCAGCCCTGCTGGTCGGCAACAAACACGAAGCAACAAGCGTGGTGTTAAGTTCACTCAGTCAGAACTTCAGCGCCTCCGTGGTTTGAAGCCACACAATATGTCCGAGGAAGCTTGGCTTAAACGTGTAGCTTCAGAAAAGCAAAAAATTGCTCAAAGGGAGGCAAGATAGTATGACAGAAACAGCTAAAACCCGCGCTTCGCGTGATTCCGAGACACACGATAAAAAGGCTCGACGTAGACCGTGGCGACCAGTTCGAAAGCTGGAAACTCCGCCCTCACCTCCCGGTTACACCTATCGGTGGATTCGAGAGAGCATGTTAGGGCGAGAGGATCGAGCAAACGTAAGTCGAAGGTTAAGGGAAGGTTGGGAGCTGGTAAAAGGTTCTGACTTACCTCCAGAGTGGGAACTTCCCACAATGGATTCTGGAAGACATGCTGGCGTCATTTACAACGAGGGACTATTGCTGGCGAAAATTCCTGACGAAACGATTGAAGAGCGAAACTCTTATTATAACGATAAGAACCAAGCGGCTCGTGACGCATTGGATAACACAATGTTCAACGAAACTCGTGGCGATTCACGTTACGTTAAGTATGACCCTCAGCGAGACTCCTCAGTAACATTTGGCAGACGATAAGTCTAAAGGAGAAAAACAATGGCTAACAAAGACGCAGCCTTTGGTTTACGCCCCGTCCGTATGATGGGTGGTGCTCCCTACTCTGGCGGCCAAAGTCGATACCGTATTGCTTCTGGTTTGAGCGGCAAGATCTTCAATGGAGATATTGTTAAGCAAGTAACTGGAGGTGGCATCGAACGAGCCGCAGCAGGAAGTGCTGTCCCCGTAATCGGGGTTTTTAACGGGTGTCAATATACAGACCCCACCTCGGGAGAGCAGGTTTTTTCTAACTACTATCCCGGTTCAATTTCGGCATCAGACATCATTGCTTTCGTAATCGACGATCCTATGACCGTCTTTTCTGTACAAGCTGATGCGGCTTTCCCAGTAGCAGACTTGTTCGGCAATTTTGACATTGTTGACCAATCCACCACTGGTGATACAGCTTCTGGCCGATCAAACGTGGAACTTGATGTGACCACTGGCGCAACGACAACAACTTTGCCGTTGAAAGCTCTGGACATTTCTCAAGATCCTGATAACGATGATGTAGCAAGTGCTAACACTAACGTGCTTGTGGTTATTCAAAACCACATTGCCGGTGTTAAATCTGCTGGCTTAGCATAAGGAGACTGACTAATGGCAATTTCACGCGCACAACTAGCGAAAGAGCTAGAGCCGGGCCTTAACAGCCTCTTTGGTATGAGCTATGACAGCTACGACCGCGAGTACGAAGAGATCTACGCAATCGAAGATTCTCAACGTGCTTTTGAAGAAGAGGTTCTGATTACTGGTTTTGGTTCAGCACCTACGAAGACTGAAGGCCAAGGCGTTGTTTTTGACAATGCTTCTGAAAGCTATTCAGCTCGTTACACCCACGAGACGATTGCTTTGGCATTCGCGCTCACCGATGAGGCAGTCGAAGATAATTTGTACGACTCACTTGGTAAGCGATATGTGAAAGCACTGGCTCGATCAATGGCTAACACCAAAGAAGTGAAAGGCGCTGATGTTTTGAACAATGCGTTTTCTGCTAGTTTTACTGGCGGAGACGGTGTTTCATTAATCAACACTTCTCATCCTTTGGCTGGTGGCGGCACTGCTGCTAACCGAGCTACGACGATGGCTGACCTGAACGAGACTTCACTCGAAGACGCTTTGATTGATATCTCAACTTTTACCGATGACCGAGGACTGACCATTTCGGTTCAGGCGACTAAGCTAGTCGTTCCTCCACAGTTGGTATTTGTTGCGGACAGAATTTTGAATTCTGAGAAGCGATCTGGGACTGCTGACAATGACGTTAACGCGATCCGAAACTGGCGTTCTGCCCGGTGGTTACACTGTTAACCACTACCTGAACGACCCAGATGCTTTCTTCCTGTTAACTTCGGTCACAGACCAAGGCGAAGGTCTCAAGATGTTCCAACGCACAGCGATGGAAACTTCTATGGAACCAGACTTCACCACCGGAAACATTCGATACAAGGCGCGAGAGCGTTATTCTTTCGGATTCTCCGATTGGCGAGGCATCTACGGCTCCCAAGGAGCCTAAAACGAAGGGGCCAAACGGCCCCTTTTTTTTGCCTTGATATTCGCCTAGAATGTCATTGACCTGAGATAAATTAGCCCTATGACCGGCTCAGCGGACGTTACGAAGACAATGGGGCGAATCCTTTCGTAAGAGGTGACCATAATGGCTCAAACTACTTTTTCTGGACCCGTTAAATCCTTAGCTGGTTTTATTACTGCTGGCGTTAATAGCAGCGTTAGCTTATCTGCTGACACAACCTTAACCGTAGCGGCTCATGCCGGTAAGATTATTATGTTGAACGATGCAGACGGCAAGTTTACTTTGCCTTCTATTTCTTCAGCTACCCCAAGTGACCCTACAGCTCCTGATCAGGCAAACAACATTGGCGCTTCGTTTTTCTTTTATGTCGAAACCGCAGCAACTGATTTGGACATCAAGACAGATGGAACCGACAAGTTTGTTGGCGCTGTGATAGTTGCTATTAACGACAGCACTAAAAAAGCTTTCGTTCCCGCTGCATCCAATGACGTTATGACTTTGAATGGATCTACTAAAGGCGGCATTGCTGGCAGCGTCATCAAAGTAACTGCTATTGATACGCAACTTATCTCGTTCATGATTCTTTATTGGCTCTGGAACTATTGTTACTCCTTTGCTGACGCTTAATAAGATAACTTTAGGAGAACAACATGGCTGATGCAGTCACTTCACAAACTATTCAAGACGGTGAGCGCAAAGCCGTCTTGAAGTTTACAAATATATCTGACGGAACTGGCGAGGCTAATGTTGTCAAGGTTGACGTTTCAGCCTTGGCCACTAACTCTGCCGGTAAAGCTTGCACTAAAGTCACCGTGGCTAAGATCTGGTGGCAGTGCGTTGGCATGGGAGTTGAGCTTCTGTGTGACGCAACCTCAAACACGTTGATTATTGGTTTGTCGCCAGACAAATGGTTATCACGATTATTCAGATTTTCTGGAATCCCGAATGACGGGAAGCGGAAAAACTGGCGATATGAAGTTCACAACTATTGGCGCTGGCAGTGGCGACACTTATACCGTTATTCTTGAAGTCCTAAAGACATATTGATAATGGCTTCTACCAAAGACGCTAAAAGAACCGAGGGCGGCAGAGTCACTTATCGTGGCGAGTCGTTCTCTGGTTTTAATAAACCGAAAAGGACTTCTGGAGGCAAAAAGAAGTTTGCGGTTCTTGCGCGTCAAGGTGATCAAATTAAGTTGGTTCGCTTTGGCGATCCCAACATGACAATCAAAAAAAACATACCAGAAAGAAGAGCCAGTTTTCGCGCTCGCCACAAGTGCTCAACGGCGAAAGACAAGCTGACACCTCGTTACTGGTCTTGCAAGAAATGGTGATCTAATGGCTGTATCAGACAATATGCAACAAGCGGTTGACGAGTACGGCAGCTCTGCGAGCCCTTACTCTTCTCTGCAAGATTATTTGATGCAGCGTCCGGTTTATGACCGTGGCTCAAGAGAAGCGCCTAATCCTTATTCTATGAACAAGGTTACGGTTGAAGGACCAAATACCGAAGACTTACTTTCTACTCAGTATCAAAAGATTATGGATGAGCAAAAAGCTGCGGATCAAGCTTCAGCGACCGCTCGCAAAGGTGAAATTGATTCACTCAGAGATCTTTTGAGACAAGACATATCGACGGCAGAAGAAGCGGCAGCGTCTGAACGATCTGGTCTGACCAAAACTTTAGAAGATCGAATTAATGAGCTACAAACTGGTGTTGATGCTGAAACTTCAGCTTTGCGTCAACAAGGGATTGATGAGCGATCAGCCCTGACTACCGAGCAAAAAAGAATTAGCGATTTAATTCAACAGAATATTGACCAGACGGCTTCGGATTTAGCAGCCTCTGAAGAAAGAGTAAGAGCGGCTCAAACCGAGGCCATTGGCAGTTTAGAGGATCGGCAAGGTTCTTTGATTGGAGATATTGACGCAAGAATTAGCGAGCTAGGCGCAACGCTTAATTCTACTCAAGAGCAAATAAACGCTGATCTTGACGAGCGTGATGCACAACTTACCGGCGATCAAAAAAACGCAGCAGAGGCGGTTCAGTCTGAAATAGACTCTGTTCGAGAAAGCTTAGGAACGATTCAGTCGGAGATTCAAACTGAAAATAAAGCTCAACTAGAAGCTTTACGAGGTGAAAGAGAAACGCTACTAGGTAATATTGAAGCAAGCGTCACTAACCTCGAAGAGAATATTGCGGGGCTTCCAATTGACCAGCTTCAGCAAGAGATAAACAATTTACGCACCGAATCTGAAACATTAAAGAGCACCGGGAGCGATCAAAGAAAACAACTGTTTGACCAGATGCAAGCTTTACGAGACGGCGTGTTAACCAATGATCAAGTTAACGCTTCTATTGCTGAAGCCATGGAAAGCGGAACTTTAACTCCAGACCAGATCAATACTGCAATCGAATCGTTGAAAAGTGATGTTGAAGGCAAGATAGGCGGTTTAGCGTCAACACAAAGTCTTGATCAATTACAGACAGACGTTGCGAGTGTTTCTGCCTCAACCGCAGATTTAGGATCAGAGATTGAGCTTTTGCAAAAAGCAATGGAAGGCAGCGCTTCGTCTGAAGAGCTTGCAGCATTGCAGGAGTCTTTGAAAGGTACAACCACGCAAATAGCTGACCTTCAAGGGCAGATGCTTGATCCAAGTCAAATTGCGGAGCAGAGACAGGAAGCAATAACCGGAGCAATCAATCCGATTCAAGAACAGATTGCGGCTCTACAGGGTCAAATACCCGGAGAAGTAGATGTTGATGCGTTGAGGCAGTCAATTATTGACGAGCTGAAGACTCAAACACCCCCTCCCGGCGGTGGAACTGGTGGAACTGGTGGAACTGGTGGAACTGGTGATACTGGTGGTGGTACAGCGCCCGTTGATCCCGGCCCTATTGTTGTTGAACCCGGACCCGGTTTTAGCGGAACGCCTTACGAAAACTTTATGGGCGGTTTCATTCCCGGCGCAGGGCAATCCTATGACGCAGGCGTAAACTACGGCCAAGACTTAGATTTGACGAAGTACGCTCCGGGCAACTCTTCTGGTGTTAAGAATGTTGGAAGCATGCCCGGCGGCGGCCCCGGATCTGGTTATGTCAAGACCGGCGCTCCAATTGCCTACAATCAAGGCCCGTTTCAAGTTCAGAAATTTGACAATGACCTCCTCAATCGAACAAGTTTTGGAATGTAGATTGTGACTTCATCTGCCCTTAAAAACGTAGCCAACCCAAGCATTTACGCAAAAGCTAAGGCTAAAGCTAAAGCTAAGTTTGACGTTTACCCGTCAGCATACGCAAATGCGTACATGGTCAAGGAGTACAAGAAAATGGGCGGTAAGTATAAAGGCGCAACCGGCGGAGAAGTTACATTGGATGCAAAGAAAAGCGATTTGAACAAGGACGGAAAGCTTAGCCGTTACGAGCGCAAGCGTGGTGAGGCGATTGCTAGAAACATGAATACCGGCGGAGCTGTCATGGTCCAAGGTCGCGGTTGTGGCGCAATCATGCCTAGCAAGCAAAAAAAGACACGAGTTCCCCGTGGCTAAAACTGGCCTTAAAAAGTGGTTTGGCGAGGAATGGGTAGATATTGGCGCTCCCAAAAAAAACGGTAAGTACCAGCAATGTGGCCGAAAAAGCGCGTCAAAAAGCGGCAGAAGCTACCCAAAGTGCGTACCAGCAGCAAAAGCGGCGGGGATGACCGAAGGGCAAAAGAAGAGCGCGGTAGCTCGGAAAAGATCTAAAAAGCAAGGTGTAGGCGGCAAGCCTACGATGGTTAAAACATTTGCCGCTAAAGGCGGTTCAATTAACAAAAAGCCGGGCAATTCTGGTTTGTTTGGGAGACGACGATGAAAATGAAAGCAAAAGGTTATGCGAGGGGCGGTGCTCCAAAAACACGCGCACAACGTCGAGCAACTTTAAGCGGGGCGCAAAGAAGGCTTCTTGATTCAGTTCAAGGCGCAGAGGGAACCAAGCAGTCTACTGGCGTAATTCAAGATCTGTCTGACCAGTACGGCTACAAGCCCGGCAAACGAGCTGGCGCGAAAGGCGGGATGGGAAAAGGTAAAAGAGCAAAGCCACCCGGAATGAACATGGGCGGAGCCATGAAAGCCAAAGGCATGCAAAGAGGCGGCATGATGAAAGCTAAAGGCATGAAGAAAGGCGGAAAGGTTGCAGGAACTGCTCGGCCAAGCGCTACGAGCGGATTCAGAGCGCCTTCATCGAAATCCTCTGGTTTATACGGGAAGTAAAATTAATGGCGTATTTGCAAAGTAATATCCCATACTTTAAAGCTTGGGTAAGACGCGAATACACAGTTAATCATCAGAGGTATCACGGCGAGTTTCTGCATGCCATGGTTATTGGTGTAACCACAATGCCGACTCGCTGTCTTTCGTTTCAGATCTTGTTTACAGGCTGCGAGGCTGATGAAGATGAACCAAATATCCACGGTGGTGCAATGTGGGCAAGAATGCCAATCACCGCGCTGGTTGGTGATACGCCGCTTGAAGAATGGCCTGAACCAATGCCTGTCTGGGCTGCTCAGCCTTGGGATTGCAGCAGTCATCATCACGCTGTTTACGTTCTTGATCGCTGCACACCTTGTCCTTGGCTCGCTAAGATTGACGGCGAATTTTATCCTGCAAAATACCTTTTCACGGTGGATTATTCAGAAAATGAAATTGCTGATGACCCTGCCCAACATAAACAGTCGCATGTTTTAGAGCTGCTAGATGCAGGCAAGTGGACGGGGAACATTGTGGCATTGCCCAATAACAGGGTAAGGGTCACACATCCAGCATGGTTTGAAACCGGCGAAGGCGCACCAGATTTCTTGCCGAGCCAGCATATTCATTACAGCAAATCTGATTTAGACTATACTTTGGATATTAATCAAGTTTTCGACAACTTATATGCCGAAACGAACGAAGAGGACTTAGGCGATGAAGAAGAATAACGGCAGAACACCAGTCGGAAACTCTGGCTTGTACGGCAGGGTGACTAAAAAACAAATGGGCGGAGCTGCTAAACCAGTCGGTATGAGCGGACCATCGAGAGGTATTGTTGCGGGAAATCGAACGCCTTATGACAAGTATATGACTGATTTTGGTCCTAGCGAAGAGGACATGAAAAGGATTAAGGCAAAAAAAGATTATTATGAAGGTCGCGCTCGCAATGAAGGGCCAATAATGGTGCGGACTCACGATTTTCAAGACTCAAACATGAATGGGATTGATGACCGCGACGAAAAGAAGAAAAATACCGGTCGGCAACCAGCGCCAAGGACTGAAAAAGACCCCAAAAACAGAAGAGGTAGTATGCCTTCACGAGAAGAGCTTCAACGTATTGCTGACGCTTTTTCTGGCAAAGCTAGAACCGGGGGCCGAAGGCGCAGGGGTGGAAGAAATATTTTTGACCGGTTACGAGACCAAGCTCGACGCAGAACGGAATCGCCTTACGAACCTAAAATGCCCGGCGGCGATAAGTTGAGACCCCCCTGTTATGGGTCCAGATCCTGATATCGGTAGAATGGTGCCTCGGAGATTTGAAGGTCTTGGAGCCACTTTGGTTGACGCTCTTGGAATTAAAAGCAAAGGAATGGGCAATAAGAAAAGAAGCGAACCGCCTCGACCTAGCCCGAAAAGAGGCAGTATGACTCGTCAAAGGAGACGATAGATGGCCGTTAGCGGAACTAAAAGTTTCGAGCCAGATGTTGCCGAATACATCGAAGAAGCATTTGAAAGATGCGGACTTGAGCTTCGTACCGGTTATGATTTGCGGACCGCGACCCGCTCACTCAACCTAATGTTGGCTGAGTGGGCAAACCGGGGTTTAAATCAGTGGACTATTAAGCAAAACGCAATTCCGATGTTGACGGGCACAATTACCTATAATCTTGACCCAACAAATTCAACGGCAGCGATTGATGTGCTTGACGTTTTTGTCCGAGAAGAGATTCAAGGCACAAACACTGATGTTCCGCTGAGCCGCATGAGCCGAGCTGAATACGCTCACTTAGCGACTAAAACGACAACGGGCAAGCCTAATCAATTTTTCGTTGATAAGCAGATATCTCCAACCATTACGGTTTGGCCACAGCCTGACAAAAACAGCACATACACTGTTTACGTTAACGTGTTGACGCGGATGGATGACGCTGGTGGTGGCGCTAATTCTTTGCAGATGCCGTTTCGGTTTTACCCATGCTTGACTGCCGGGTTGTCGTATTATCTGGCTCTTAAAAAAGCTCCTGAAAAAGTGCAGATGCTGAAGCAACTGTATGAGGAAGAATTTACCAGAGCTTTGAGCCAAGACGAGGAGCGAGCAAGTTTCAGAGTCGCCCCAGATCTTAGAAGCTATAACATCGCATAGTCATGGCTTTCGCATCCAACAAACGAGCTTGGGGAATCTGTGATATCACAGGCTTTCGCTATCGCTTGCGCGATATGAAAAAAAGACTTGGGACGGTTATTTGGTTGGCCCTGATCAGTGGTCACCAAAGCATCCTCAGTTGATGAGAAAGCCTACGCCTATTGATCCGCAAGCGCTTAAAGATCCTCGTCCTGCGGAGACAAGTGACAACAATTTCTTTACCGTCTACACCAACGTGGGCGATGGTATCCTTGGCACACAATTGCAAACTTTTGCAATATCCTGTAGTGTTGGAACGTGGAGGTAACCACATCATGAGTTTCACTTTGGCAACTTTAAAGTCTGCGGTTCAGGATTATTTGCAGGTCGATGAAACGACTTTTAATAATAACTTGAACACTTTCATACAGGAGGCGGAGACAAGGATTTTTAAGCTGGTTCAGTTGTCTGAGCAGCGTAAAAATGTAACCGCGACAACATCGCAAAACAATCGGTTTTAGCGACACCTACTGATTTTTATGCGCCGTTTTCGTTGGCGATTATTGATAGCGGAACGTATTATTATTTGCTGTTAAAGCATCCTTCGTTCTTGAAGCAATATGATCCATCGTCCTCTAGCCGGGGTCGCCCAAAGTATTACAGCAATTTTGATGACGCAGCATTTGAGTTATCGCCGGTTCCTGATGCAGATTACAGCGTTGAGCTGCATTATCTGCATGAGCCTGCCTCACTTACTTCTGGCGCGGATAGCGGTACCACATTGTTAAGCACTGAATACCCAGATGCTTTGCTGTATGGCACGTTAGCCGAAGCCGCTGTCTTCTTAAAAGAAACTCCCGATGTGATTGCCAACATGGAACAGCGTTTCATGGCAGCAATCGGCAGAATGAAAAACCTGTCCGAAGGTCGTGACACGCGAGATGAATATCGTTATGACCTATTACGGACAGGGGTGAGTTGATGGAGAAGATTGAAAGTCTTGAAGGAAAAAATATTGCATTAATCGGTTTAGGCGCAAGCCAGATTGACTATGTAATCGGCATGGAAAATAGCAAGCAGTGGGATGAGGTCTGGGTTATCAACAGCGCCTTATCGGTTTTTGCTTGTGATCGAGTTTTCATGATGGACCCAGTAAGCCGGTATTTAGATACCGAAGACGCTGGAAACCAGACGGACGTAATGCGCCGCTTGTTACCTACTTTTGACAAACCTATTTATTCTTGTGAGCTTGATGATCGAGTCCCGGCTGTGGTTGAGTTTCCGCTTGCTGAAGTAATGGGCGATGCTAAGTGCGCTTATTTTAATACTACTGTTGCATACGCAATGGGATTTGCTTTCTGGAACCGGGTGGGTCATATCGATCTGTTCGGTTTAGATTTTAGCTACGCGCATAACATTCATTTTGCCGAAGCTGGTCGGGCTTGCGTGGAGTTTTGGATCAGCAAGTGTCTTGAGAACGGCATAGGTATTGGTGCTTCGCCAAGGTCATCATTGCTCGATAGTAATGTGGGCGTGACTGAGCGGTTGTATGGTTATCATCGACTTGATGACCCTTTGGTTGCAATGCCTCAAGATGGCGAATGGCATGTGTTTCCACGCTCTATGATGAGCGAGATGGTCAAGAAGCATAATCTTGAAACCATTGAACTCCCCAAAGCTCCGGAGCCATACAAAGGATGATGAAGGACGATATTGGTTTACAGCTTGGGAACGTCATGGTTGCTACTACCCAGAACAAGGGGCATGATCCTGAGTTCTGGGCAGAGCAAGTGACGAATAAAATTGTGGGCATAAGCGAAACGGCAGCGCCTCATATTCGGCAGCAAGCCGAGGCTTTCAGAAGTCACGTTTATCAAGTAATATTGCAAGGGATGAAAAAACTCAATAAAATCAAACCGAGTGACCCTTTCAAATAAGCTGCGCCAGCAAGGTCACGAGGACATGGCGAACATTATCAAGGAGCTGTGAAATGGCCATCACATCTGCAATTTGTACTTCGTTCAAGCAACAATTGCTTGTTGGGACGCACAATTTTACGAACGGCGCTAACTCTTTTAAGTTAGCACTTTATACTTCCAGCGCAACTCTCGGAGCGGGAACCACGGTTTACGTTACCACTGGGCAAGCATCTGGAACGAATTACACTGCTGGCGGATCTGCGTTAACCAACGTAACGCCCTTCGCAACAGGCACTACGGCGGTGTGTGATTTTAACGACCTCACCTTCAGCACAGCAACTATAACGGCTCGTGGATGCCTGATATATAACGACACGCAAGGTGATAAAGCCGTTGCAGCCATCGACTTTGGTGGTGATAAAACCAGTACCGCAGGAGACTTCACGGTGGTTTTTCCAGCGCCGACTGCAACTGGCGCAATCATTCGATTGGCGTAATGCCAAATGGCGCTTCAACAGTTAGATTTCCAACCGGGAGTCAACAAGGAAGCAACCGACTATTCCGCTAAAGGCGGCTGGGTCGATGGCAACCTAATCAGATTCCGCAAAGGTCGCGTTGAAAAAATCGGCGGCTGGCTTCAGCTTGGTTCACAATATTTTCTTGGTATTGGCCGAGCCTTGCATTCTTGGATATCTTTGGCTGGAACTCGATTTCTTGGCGTTGGAAGCACTTGGAAATACTACATAGAAGAGGGTGATAGTTATTTCGATGTCACGCCCATCAGGACAACCACCAGCGCTGGCGATGTGACTTTGGCGCTACCAATGGGTCTTCCACGATCACGGTTACTGACTCAAACCACGGCGCTGCTAATAACGACTTTGTAACTTTTTCTGGAGCTGCCTCGTTAGGTGGCAACATTGTAGCCTCCGCTCTTAATCAAGAATATCAAGTGTCGCTCGTTACCGGCGTGAATGCTTATGAAATTATTGCAAAAGATACGTCAGGCACTACGCTGGTCGCAAACGCTTCTGACACCGGTAATGGTGGATCGAGCGTTGTCGGTGCTTATCAAATTAATGTTGGCCTTGATACTTACGTTAGCAGTTCTGGGTGGGGTGTCGGTACTTGGGGATCTGGTGGTTTTGGATCTGCCAGCGCTATCTCGGCGGTAAACCAGTTACGACTCTGGACGCATGATAACTTTGGCGAGAACTTGATTATAAACCCGCGTGGCGCTGGTATTTACGAGTGGATTGAGAACGATGGTGTATCGACGCGAGCTGTCGAGCTTAGCGGAAGAGCAGGCGCTAACTTGGTTTCCTACCGTTGGCTTGCAGGTTATTACGAGCGAAACTGACAGACATCTGGTAATTTTAGGCGCTGATCCTATTAATACAGCGGGTAACGCCCGGACGAATGTTATCGATCCAATGCTGGTTGCTTTCTCTTCGGCAGAAGACGAGCTTGAGTTTGAACCCACTGCAACCAATAGCGCGGGTGACGTTAGGCTCTCATCTGGTTCATTTATTGTTGGCGGCTTGAAGTCGCGGCAAGAAATCTTGATTTGGACCGATACATCGCTTTACTCAATGAATTTTATCGGACCACCGTTAACTTTTGCTGTTAACTTGGTGAACGAAGGTGCTGGCCTGCTTTCGCCCAAGTCTGCCGCAAACTCTCCTTCCGGTGTGTTTTTTGCCTCCAAAACAGGCTTTAACTTTTACAACGGTTCTGTGCAGCGCTTGCCCTGTACGGTACAAGAATATGTATTTAACGACATTGACCTTGGGCAAGCGTTCAAGTGCTTTATGAGCGTAAACAGTCGATATAATGAGATGTGGTTCTTTTTATCCCAGTTTAGAGGATGGGACTGGCGAGATAAGTCGGTATGTCACTTACAACTACCAAGAGCAAACTTGGGCGAACGGTTCTTTGACTCGATTTGCTTGGCTTGATGCTGGTATTGAAGATTTGCCAATAGCAGCCGCAAAAGTTAGTGGCAACAATCTTTTGTATAACCATGAAACCGGTTATGACGATGATTTAGATCCGATGACAAATGTTTATATCGAGTCGGCGGACATTGATATTTCTGCTGGCGAAAACTTTGCTTTCATGAAGAAGATCATTCCCGATATGGCTTTTGTCACTGACGCTACGGTCAGTAATGATCCTTGCATGAACATTGTGGTTAAACGTAGAGATTACCCCGGTCAGTCTTTAACAACCGATTCAACCACTAAAGTTACGCCAACCAGCACATTTAGCAATGTGCGTACCAGAGGCAGGCAAGTGGTTTTCCGATTTGAGTCTGACGATACCCAGACAGATTTGAACCAAAAAGGTTACAAGTGGCGACTAGGCGCTACCCGTGTCGAGTTGCAACCGAGCGGTAGAAGATGAGCAAGCTTCTGGAGACGAGGTTACCCCTCGAACTCAAGGAATTTGTTACTCAAGACACCTACAATCGCCTTGTGCGGATTCTTGAGATAAACTTAGGTGCAGTGGATATTACGATATCTCCGCATTTTAATAATGAGCAAATTGCTCAGTTACAATTTGCAACCGGTGCGATAATATTTAATTCGTCCGAATCAATTCATCAAGCGTTTGATGGTAATCAGCTCAGGAATCTGTATGAACATCAAACCTACCCAACCGGCGTTCAAATGACGAGCGCGTTGGGCAACGTAACGGTGAGTACGCCATGAGTCCAGAACTACAACAAAGAATTCAAAACTTAATGGGTGATGAGCCGATTCCTATGCCGATGGAAATGGCCGAAGGCGGCGAAGTAAGCCGAGAAGAAATGATGATGCAGGCCGCTGAGGGTGTGGCTGAGGGTCAAGCAAATCCCGATGAAGCTATCCGCTCTTCAATTGAAGAGTTGATGATGCAGGCTTCTCAGACAGAAGATCCGTCTGAGCGTGATCAGTATTTGCATCTTGCTGAAGCAGCCGAGATTGGGGCTGACGCTCCTATGGCTCAAGCAGCCAAAGAGATTGCGCAGGCTGGCAGAGGCGAAGACACTCACCTCGCTCATTTACGGGCGGGCGAAGTTGTAATCCCCCCTGAAGCGTTTGAAGACGAAGAATTTGAAGGGCTGATTGAAAAGAAATTTCGAGAGCTTGATATCGACCCAGAGAGAATGGTTGTCGGTGTCGGTATCGCAAGCCTAAACCCTATTACCGGCTTGGAAGAGTTTGGGTTCTTTAAGAAGTTAGCTAAAAGTGTCAAGAAGGTTGTTAAAAAGGTCGTCAAGCCTCTGGCGAAGTTTGCGCAATTCTTGCCACCGCCAGTTGGTCCAATCGCAGCCCTTGCAAACAAAGCGTTCACGGTTTATGACGTTGCAAAAGGTCGAGCTAGTCCTCTTGCATTGTTAACCATGGGCAAAGGCGCTCCTGCCGGTGGCGGTAGTGGTGGAATATCAAGCTTGTTTGGTGGCGTAAAAGAATTTGTAACAAAGGGTGCTGATGGCGTTGGCTTACTCGGCAATGTCGGTAAAGGCATTGGCGGTTTGTTTATGGGCGGCGGGAAAGACGGGATTGGCAACCTTGGCCGTTTAGGAGATTTTGCAGGAGGCGCTGCTAAAGGTATCGGCGGCTTGTTCATGGGCGGAGGCAAAGATGGCATTGGCAATTTTGGCCGTTTAGGAGATTTTGCAGGAGGCGCTGGCGGATTGATTTCAGGAGGCGGTGCGGATGGTGTTGGCAATCTTGGTCGTTTAGGCGATTTCGCAGGCGGGATTAGCGATTCTTTAGGCTTTACTAACTATGCTGACCAAGTGCCTCAAACTTTTGAGGAGATGTATGCCAACGCTTCGCCTCAAGAGCGGGCGTATATGGATGTCGAGTTGCAAACGGGGCTTACAGAAGATGAGATAATGCAGCGCGTTTCCTACGAGCAGGCTGCACAAACAGGGCAAACGCTAGGAAGAGACCCATACGAGGTACTTGATGAGATATACCAGTCGGAGGGAGACGGCAGTCAAGGCCCGACTTCGGTACAGCAGTTAATACTTGATATGCAAAAGGGAGAGGCTACTCCAGAGCAAATATTGCAAGCGTTAAACCAGCGCGGAAATCAGCAGCAAGCCCAAGGCGGCGGAACCCCTCAATGGCTTAAAACCATTGGCGATTACCTTGGTTTCGGCGGGAAAAGCGGCTTAGAAGATGTTTACGGACCCGGAACAACAAATCCCCTTTCAGGGCTGTTTGGCGGCTCTGGCTCTGGTGGCGGTTTGAACTTAGGCGGCGTTGGTGGGGCTGGTGTTGCAGCGGTTCTTGCAAAACTTGCTTACGATGAAGCTAAAAACCGACGAGGCGTACAGTTAACACCCGCCATGACAATGAACAAATATGGCGGTTATCAGATGGCAAAACGTGATGCTGAGGCCGCTGGAGAAGCTGCGCCAGATCCAATAGATTACGAGTTACTACCATCGCCAATGCCTGTGCTTAGCGGCGGCAGACAAGCACCAGCTCAAGAAGAGCAGCCAGAAGGTATGCGTTATGGTGGCGCAGTAATGCCGCAACAAATGCGTTATGGCGGCATGGTCCCTATGGCTTATGCTGAAGGCGGCAATGTAGCGACCGAAGATTTTAAACGAAAGAACGGCGGCATCAACGGCGAAGGAACAGAAACCAGCGACGACATCCCGGCAATGTTAAGTGATGGCGAGTTTGTTATGACCGGCCAAGCAGTACGCGGCGCTGGTTCATTCGACTTGCAAAGTGATGGAGGCATTATCACTTTAACTCCTAACGGCGGAGAGAACCGAGAAAAAGGCACTCAGCTCATGTATGAAATGATGGAGCTTTTTTGCCGAGTTTGCCGACAAACCAAAAACGAAGAGGGCTAAGGCGGCATGAGCATTTTAACCCCAGCACAGTTGCAGAGAGTCAGGAAGTTTGAAGCAGGCGGTGACGCCTCAAATTATATTTCTTCTGTCCAGCAAAACACTCAACAGATGGACCCAATCACCCAGCAGTTATTGTTTGGCTTGGATGGTCAGGGCGGCTTCATACCGGGTGCTTTCAGAGCGGCAGAAAGAACATTCTTTGACGATCAAGGTCGCCCAATTGTTATTCCTCAAGAGGTCGCAGGTTTATCCCCTGACCAGATTCGCGCTCAAGAGCTTGCTCGCGCAAACATTGGCACTCAGCAGCCGTTTATTCAGCAAGCCATGGAAAAGAGGCCAGCAAGGTATTGATGCGTTGCAATCTGGTTTTGCTGGTCAAGACTTAGCGTCTCGGCAAGCCTTGCAACAAACTCAAGAAGGCGCTCGGTTTGCGCTTGACCAGAGGGATAGAGCCTTACAGGACTCTATGCGTGGTATTCAAGAAGGTCGAGGCAGGGCCATTACAGCCGAAGAAAGGTTGCGAGGAGATCTTGGCGATGTCACTGGCATGGCTCAACAAGGGGTTGGCCAATTTGCCCAGCAATTAGGGCAGCAAGCTGATTTGAGCAGGCGAGCGACTGAGGACTTTGGAATGGACTTGGCTCGTGCTCGGCAGCAGGGTCGAAAAAGTTACGATGAGTTTGGCCGAGACATTACAGACTCGGTTGGCATGGGCATGCGAAGCGCAGAAGATCTTTCGCGTGGCTTATCACGATCAGAAGAACTTGCTGCTCGGTCTGGCGCTACTCAAAGAGCGCGTCTTGATCAAGCAGAGCAAGGGTTAAAAGGTGGCATTAGCCGTCTTGACAGAGACCTCACAAGACAGTTGGGCGCGGAGGCGCAAACCACTGGTGATTTTGGCAGCCAGATTGGACAGGCTAGAACTGAGCTTCAAAAAACGACTGGCGAACCCATGGATATCGGTTCTCAAACTTCAAAGTATTTTGACCCTTATGAGGATCAGGTCGTTCAACAAGCGATCACTGATGCCTCTGAAGGCTTGGCCAAGCAGGACATGGCCCAGTATGCTCGTGACATTGCTTCGGGCGGAGAGTCTGCATTTGGCTCTCGTGCGCGTTTAAGCGCTGAAGAAAGAGCCGAAGCCATGGGCCGTGGTTTGGCCAAACAAGTTGGCGGATTACGCTCAGCAGGTTTTCAACGTGCTCAGCAGACGGCTATTAGCGAAGATGAGCGTCAGCGTCAGGCTCAAAGAACAGCATCGTCCGGTTTAGCATCTTTGGCAGGACAAGAGCTTTCAGGAGAGCGCGGTTTGATTGATCGTGCAGCACAAGCTTCTCAGCAAAGGATGGGCGCTGCTCAAAATTTAGCTGGCTCAAGGCAACAGCGAGCAGCAAGTGAGCTTGCCGCGTCAAGAGGCTTGGCAGGCATATTAGGTCAGGGCGCTCAACAGCGTTATGGCGCAGGACAGCAAGTCGCTGGGCAAGTTCAACAGGCGGCTGGTCAGAAACTGGCGGCTGGTCAAGGTTACGGAAACTTAATTCAACAAACCGCCCAGAACCAGTTAGCGGCTCAACAGGGTCTTGCCGCTCAAATGGGTCAACAGGCGCAACAACAATTAGGCGCACAGCAACAGCTTGGCAATGTAATGACTGGCGCGGCTCAGCAAAGATTTGGCGCTGGAACCGGTCTTGGTCAGCAGTTGGCTGGTTTAGGTCAACAACAAGCCGCTGCAAGAACTCAGGCAGGTCAGCAAGGAATGAATATTGCTGGCACGTTGGCCGGTCAATACGGTCAAATCGGCGCTCAGCAAGCGCAAGCTGGTCAGGCGCTTGGTTCTGCTCAAACCGGTTACGGTGGCATGCTTGCAGGATTGGGCGCTCAAGCGCAACAGGCTGGCGCTCAAGACGTTGCGGCGATGCAAGGTATTGGCGGTCAGTCTCAGCAGTTGCGGCAACAGCAGCTTGACGCTCAACGAGCTGGTTTGCTTCAAGCGCAGCAAGCACCTTTGGCTCAGTACAATGCGCTCATGCCGTTTATGCAGATGGTTCCGCAAGGTGCTCAACAGACTTCAACAACTTACACGCCGCCCCCATCTGCTTTACAGGCTGGCGTAGGAACTGGCTTAGCAGCGCTTGGTGCGATAGGTAATTTCAATAACCCAACGACTGGGTTTAACCAATACGCTCAACCCGCTGTTTAATTTGAGGCTTGAAAATGACAATCGGAAGACCACAAATGGACAAACTAATCCGAGGTTATAACCAAGGCGGGATTGCTGGGCTGGGGCCGATGACACCTCTCATGGCAGCTAATCCGGGTATTGCACAAAGTCCATTGCCAACAGGGATGTCGATTCCTTCTACAGCGTTTTCTGAAAGTCAACCTCCAGCAATTGATCCTTCTGGATTATCGACTAATACCGCAGAAATCGACGAAACAACAAAAATGTTGATGAATCTTTTGAAGCCTAAAGACTACGAAGAAGAGCGGAAAAAGTATCAGGAAAGGTTTTCATCTTTGATTCCTGAGCGGAGAAGATTGAACTTTTACGACCTCGCTTCTGAGCTAGGCGCTGCGATATTGTCACGACCTCAAGATGAAGGCGTTTTTACAGGAGTCGGCATTGGTTTCGGTAATTTTCAGAAAAAAGTTTCTCAAGCCGATGCGGAAGAAAGAAAGCAAAGGCAAGAGTTTGCTATGAAGGCTGCCGAGCTTGCGATGACAGACGAAAAAGAAGCTGAAAAGCTTTTAAGGGAGTATGCGGCAGATATTCTAAAATCTCGGGCTGCCACTGGGGAGCCAAAGTTGGTTACCTTAACCTATGACGAAGTTGATGATAACGGTCAGTTTACAGGAAGAAGGGTCGAAGGAAGTTTTGATAAGGTTACTCAAGGAAAATTGATCAGAAAAATTGTGACTCAGCAAAACGGCGCAGTTACTTCAGACCTGCCAGATCCTGTGGGCGAAAGTGAATTAAGTAAAAACGCTGGGAAAGATTGGATTAAAGATCAATCACAAATTAGGCAAAACGCTACCACCGCGAGCGGAACGCTTGACATGATTAATGAAGGAAAAAAGTTAGCTATGGAGCTTGGTCCAGAAAATTTTGGGAGAGATGAAGCTGCGCTACTACCCATCAAGCAATTCGTCGCAGGATTTTTGCCGAGAGGAGTAATTGACACTGGGATAATAGGCCGACAAGAATCTTTGGCTCAAGTCACTATTGGATTTACCTTAGCAAATGTTGCCCAAACAAAGGGTGCTATTTCAAACCGAGAGATGGATCTTTTTAAAGAAGCCTCTCCTTATCTTGGGCAATCTTATGAGGGCTTCATGCTGGCCCTAGATATTCAAGAAAGGGTCGCTCGGAAGAAAATGTTATTTGCAACAGAGTACCAAGCTGAGGTTAATCAGTTGTACAAAGAGAACCCAAGTATAACCGGGCAAGAAATGCAAAACGAAATGAATAATTTTGTTGATAAATGGAAAAAAGAAGGGCGAGATCTTTTCCTTACTGATGAGGATAAACAAAAAATCATAGCATTTGACAAGGAAGGAAGAGATTTAGGGCTAACCTCCGACTACAGCAGTTATGAGTCAAGAATGAACAACGCTTTGCGTAGAAGAGAAACCGAAGAGGTAAAACAAATAGACAGGGTTGTTGATTCTGCGTCAGGAACCAGCGGTTCGCGCCAAAAATTAATAGATGAAATTCTTTCTGACGATGATCTGACTAAGGATCAACAGCTTGAACTCATAAGAAAAGCAATGAAAAATCAAGGTTAGGGTTTAGTAAAATGCCGAACATGGATTATTACAACGAGAAGTTGGCCCAATTGGACTCTGTTGAAAAAGAACAAGATCGTTCTGATGTAGTGAAACGAAAAGCTGTTTCCAATCTTTTTTTTGACGATAACTCCGCTCTTGAATACCTTGCAGAACAAAGATTCCCCGGAGACCCCACGGCCCCATTTCGTTACAAGTACATTGATGGGGAGTTAGTTTATGAGGACGAGGACGGCAACTACGTTCCTGAGTTTGAAGGTCTTGAGGATGCAACTGTCTTTGAAGATTATTTTTATCCAAACATAATTCCTGCAACAACTATTGCCGCTGATATTGGCGGCGGTATGTATGGTGCTGGGAAGGGTTTTGAAAAAGGTCTAAAGCTTGCTCAAGCTTCGCCTGCCAAACATCCTTTAGCACAAGCTGCAATTGTTTTGGGAAGCACAGCTTTAGGCGGTTTTGGCGGAAACTTGGTCGTTGGTGGTGTTGCAAGAGGTGGAAGGGAGGCTCTGCTTGACGCTTTTTACAACACGCCCCCAGAAGAGTTGGCTGCCGCTAGAAACGATCTCTTGGTTTCTTCCGCTTTTTCAGCGATACCTTTTGGCGCAGGTCCGACTCGGCAAATTTTAAATAAATTCAGAGGAAAGGAAGACAGTCTTCAATACCTGATTAATTTGAGAAAAGATGTTCAGGGAACCATTGACGAAGCCGCAAAAATGGGGATTGACTTGACTCCGGCAGAGGCTGCTGATTTTGCTACCCGAGCAGTGGACTTGCAATATTTTCTTAGCAGGCAACCGCAACTAACTGCGGTTCGTGACTTTTACCAAAGCAGAGCCAGAAGGGTTGCTGGCGCGGTTGAAACTTTTGCAAACAAAATTGGATCGATGCAGCCCGGAAGGTATGGGAGCGTTAACGATCAAGTAAAGCTGCTGCAAAAGCTGCTTTAAAAGAAATGAACCAGCGCAGGAAAGACAGGTCTAAGGTTCTTTACGATTCTCTTGAGGGTCAAGTCGAAGTTGACATCACGCCTCTTTTGTCGAGGCTTGATGACATTCTTGCGGACAACACACAATCAAAAAGTTTGCGAGAAGAATTAAAAAAGTTCAGAGATTCTTTGTTTGATGACGTTGAAGTTGAGCGAGCGGTACTCGATAAAGACACAGGAATTCCCCGTATTGACAATCAAGGCAACCCGTTAATGGAACGAGTTGTTGAGCAACAGCCTGTAACTGACCTGATGGCTCTTCACAGAAGAAGAACCAGTGATATTGAGCAGATCGTTAAAGATAATTTTGGGAACCCAAATGCATCGACTGTAATTGGTTTAAGGGAAGATTTAACTGAATTATTAGATGCTGCCGATATCAGCGGAACTTACAATTTAGCAAGAAGGGTTTACGACCCATCGAAGGCAAGCCTGCAAGTTGCTGAGCAGTCTGCCATTGGTAGGCTTCTCGCATGGTTACAGACAAACAAACGGCAAAGGCTGTTAAAGAAGTTTTCAATCCAGACGTTTCTATTCAGTCGATGCGAAACGCTAAAAGGGTGTTGTAAGCAGTCGATCCTGAAGGCTGGAAGGAAGTCAAAAAATACGTTATTCAAGGAAAACTTGATCAGCTAACAAGGCAGACAAACGAATTGGGTCTGCCTGCTTTCTCAGATTATTTTTCTCGCCCGAACAATCAAAAGATGATGCAGGAACTTCTTGAGCCAGAAGAGTATCAAAATTTTGCAAAACTAATTGACCTAATGGATCGTGCATTAAAAACGGTTCCTCGCGGCGGTTCTGCAACCCAACCTTTGCTTGCTGCTGAGAAAGCATTGGGAGAAGAAGTTGGCGATGTAAGCGATTCGGCGCTCAAGCTCGCCCTTAATACCATGAGACTGCCGGGAAGATTGGCGACCGGTCAAATTTTTGATGACACGCTAAACAACATTAAAATGAAGCAGATGGAGAGTTACTATCAGGCGCTTTCTAAAGTGTTGTTCGACCCAAAGGCCACAGAAACTATTGATAAAGCGTACAAACTGACGGATGACGCTTACAAATATTTCAACAAGGCCGAGTACGGAATTAAGCAAGGCGCAGTTGAAACCGGAAGAGGGGCTTACGATGCCGGTTCTCAGATACTAGATAGTAGCGGAGGGGCTTACAATCCCACCGAAGAAGATATTGACCGGATTCAAAAAGAAATGGACAACCTCGGTCAAAACTCGGCTCCTATGTCGCCAGAAGCTAACGTCCCCATATTCGACCCGCTCCCTCAAACCGGTGGAGGCATGTCAAGCATAGGGATGCCGGGACCAACGGTTTTACCTTCAGATCAGGACAGAGAGCTTGCTGAGAGGCTCAGACAGTCTAAGTCTGGGATCGCTGGGCTTATGGCCTAGTCCTCGTCTGAGTCTGTTGTAGCGGCCACCAGAGCGCCGTCCACGTTAAAGTCAAGCTCATAGCCCATGATCTCATCATTGTCGGTTCTGATGACGAGGTTGCGGCTCATGAGGCGCATCAAGGCAGCCTGCTGGTGTAAGGTGAGCTGACCAAATAACTGAATGATCTCTGCCGCCTCAAGTGGTTCTCGATAGGTTGGCGGAGGCATTCTTTTCTGCTTAAAAATATTCATCAATTAGTCTCGCCAAAGATGCGCTTATGCTCTTTCTCGATCAAAATTTTTAGCTGCTCAATGCGGGTTCGTCTTTCTTCAAAACAAACTTCTTGCAAGAGGTCATAAGTTTTTTGATCGACAGCAAGGCTCTTTCTTTGACGAGCGGCTTGTGCCTCTGTATCCATCGTTAATTCTCCTGTAAACTCTGTGATTGTATACAAAATTGGACTAACCTACAAACATGTATTCGTTAAAAAACTACATGCTCTCAATGCAAAGCCACTGGTATTTGAACCAGCCCGTCTATCAGGCGGTTCAAGGTTCAATACCGGCAATCGCTCGATATCGGGCAAAAGGCGGTCAAGAAAATCTTGGCGAAATGCCGATTCAAAAGTTGACCAAAAAGATCTGGCCAGAAATTTATCGGGTGCCGCTCTTTCGCAGGCAGTATTGCAAGATGCTTTGCGAGGAGATTGACAATATGAGGCGGGTCATTGGTTTGAACCAAATGCCGATGAGGATGAGCTGAGGCAGATTCCTGAGATTGTTTTGAAGGAGCATGTGCCGGAGCTGTATCGAAACATGTGGCACGTTGTTCAAAATGTTCTCGCGCCAATTATTTTTTCATTGTACCAACGAGAGGTGAACGAGATCGCCAGTGTGCAGATTGCGAACTACAACCTGCGAGATAAAAAACAAGGCGCTTGGCATCACGATGAGTCAGCAGATATCAGCGTGGTTATTCCGCTGAATACGGGTGACTATAAAGGTGGTGGCACTGAGTTTCACAACCACGGTGTATTGAAACCGCTACCATCTGGTCACGCACTAATCTTCCCCGGCTTCACAAACCTGCATCGAGGTTTGCCGGTCGAAAGTGGTGATCGATATCTTCTGGTTTTTTGGTTGTATGACCGTAGCCGAGCTATCCATCTTTACGAGGAGGTTGTTGAGTAGGCCTGTTTGCAAGGTGTTGCACAACGACACGGGATCTGTTAAGGTTTGCTCATCAACTTAAAAAAGGAATGAGTCATGACTGCAAAATTAACCGAATCGAAAAAACTTGCCGCAGAAATATATCTTGCAGAGTGCGCTGGATTTCGCGCTTACATGCCTATCAAGGGTTATTTAGTAAGCTGCGTCTCAGCTTTAGGGGAGGGGTACACCAGATGTGACTGGGAAGTTTTGTTAAACAGAGTGTCAGTTGCCGAAGCTTGGAGAAATTTTAAACGCGACATTGCCAAGTGGGAGTTGGCTGGAAAACCGATAATGTCTGAATGGACCTATCGGGAAGTGCTGAGTTTTTACGAAACTAATGATGCCGGTGGTCAAGAATATTGGAAATGTTGCGAGACAAGGGCATCAGCTTACCGCGCAAGTATTGTTAAACAATTCGGCCTGAACTTTTCAATGTGTTAAAGCCCGGCCTAACAGGGACGTATAACTGACATCGAGGGGGTGCGAAGCCCCAATTTTTTTGCCTGAAATTAATTGCAAATAAATGTGTGCAAAGTGTTGCACAACGACACGGAATGGTAGTACAATTTCCTCATCAAAAACGCAAAGAGGAAGTAACCATGAAAGCACACGCAGAAATCACCGCCAAGATCATCGCTCAGATGGAAACCGCTGGAAGCAACTGGCTCAACCCAATGACCGGTGACGGCTTCGGTTTACCCCGCAACGCAGTGAGCGGTCATCGTTACCAAGGCATCAACGTCTTGATCCTTGGCTTCACTGGCAGCTACTGGGCTACCTACAAGCAGTGGCAGGGTAAAGGTTGTCAGGTTCGCAAGGGCGAGAAAGGTACTTCAATCGTTCTCTTCAAAAAGATCGAGATCAAGGATAAGGACTCTGGCGAGAAGAAGATGATCCCCATGCTCAAGACCTTCTCGGTTTTCTCTGCTAACCAAGTAGACGGTGAGTATGCCGACAAGATCAGCAAGAAAGGTCTCAAGAAGGACGAGACTGAAATTGTCGAAGCGGCTGATGCTTGGGTTGCAGCCACTGGCGCTATCGTCAGAACCGATCACTCAGCTCGCGCTTTCTACAGCCCGGCTGCTGACTACATTCAAATTCCAATGCGCGAAGTATTCACCGCAACGCCAACGTCAACTTCTACTGAGTGCTACTACAGCACACTGCTCCACGAGCTTGCTCACTGGACCGGCAACAAGTCACGCCTCGACCGGTTGAGCATGAAGAACGGTTTCGGCTCTGAAGGTTACGCCATGGAGGAGTTGGTTGCTGAGCTGGCATCTGCGTTTCAATGCGCTCTGCTCGACATCTCACCAAGCCCACGCGAAGACCACGCGAAGTATCTCAACAACTGGTTGAAGGTTCTGAAGGATGATCCCAAAGCAATCTTCAAGGCAGCAGCAGCCGCTGAGAAAGCAGTCAAGTTCATCGAAGACTTGCAACCACAATCACAAGAGGAGGCGGCGTAAGCCGCCAGAGGAGAAAGACAAATGAAATCAACTAAAACAGCTTCACAACTCGGTTTCGATGCCCCCGCAACTATTATCAGTGGAGGAGAATTAGATCTGAGATGGGTTGAGTTATCCGAAGAAAACTTGTCAACAATCTGGTGCCTGATACAAAAAGCTTTGATCGAGAAAGGTGACCTCTCTATGTCTTTTGCTGAAGATTACGATATTGACCTTTTCACATCCGAGGAGCTTAGGGATGTCAACGATGCCTTTAACCTTTGTTTAGGAGTGTAAATGTGCAAATAGGAGAGCTTCACGCAAAAGTAGTGCATGACCTTGACCGGCCAAAGGTCAGGGTTCCTGATTTTGGAATCACGGCAAAAGATCGGGTTGAGTCTCAACGCTTTAAAAAGATTGCCGCTGAAGAGCAAAAGGCTATTCGCCTTGCTCGTCGGTTCGATGTCGATCCAAAGCTTTCTGATTATGTTTACAGTAAACCAGTTATGCAGAGGGAGGATGAGCGGCTTATCGCCGGGGTCATGACTGAGGCTCGCGGTCCATTCAAAACCATGTGGATTGAATTTTCGACGAGGACGGTGAGGTAGTTGGTTGTCTGCAAGAAGACTTCGGACACGAGATAAGCTTTCAGTTTTTTAAGGACGGAAAGTTTTGTGATCGTGGCGTAACAATTCAGCGGCAAGCAAATGCCATGTGGGTTGGAAGACTCGCAAAGAATAACGAGTCACATCTTGAAAAATCTTTTGCAGAACAAAATTCCATTCAAGCTTTTGAGGTCAAGTGTGAATTTTCACAAACCACTGATGCTGACCCTTATCTAAGATTGGTCAGGTCAACTGATTTGGTTCGCAAGGAAATGTATTGTCGCTCGGAAGATTCTTTTAACGAAGACTTTCATCCGGGCAGACTGATTCGGTTTGTCACGATGTTAATGATCACCCTCAATTATCCATGGGTGACGCATGAAAAGGTTGGCGTCCTACAAAGAGGAAAGGGCAAGAACCCGCGCATAGTGCCGCATGATTCTTATTACCGATGTCGCATCGAGCTACCTAAAGACAGTATTGATATGCGAGAACCGGTAGAGCCGAGGGAAGAGTTTTACGGCAAGCGATTGCATCAAGTGCGCGGTCACTGGCGAGTGTTGCGAAACAATGACGGCTCATTCCGCAAGCGCACATGGATAGGTCAGCACACCAGAGGCGACTCAAAGCTTGGCGTGGTCCTAAAGGACTATCATCTTGAAGGCCCAAATGTGGGCGCAAAAAGTACCTAAACTAATTGTTGCAAAGTGTTGCATAACGACACGGAAGGGTGTAATCTTGGTCTTGAGGTTGAGGTTAAAAATTAATTAAGGAGAGAGAGGATGACCAAATATATTGAAGATTGCCCGAAGTGCTCAACAGGCAAAGGTTACATTTCGTATTTTGCTTACTATGAGAACGGTGTTTGCTTCAAGTGTCAAGGAAGCGGTGTGGCTGTTTACAGCACTTCCCCCGAGGCGCGAGCCAAGGCGCGAGCCAAGTCTGCTGAGAAGCGCGAGGCTATGGAAGCGAAGCGAGCCGCAACGGCGGCAAAGCATAACGCCGAGCGTGATGCACGAAAGGCCGAGTTAGAGGCTAAGTGGGCGGCAGAAGCCGAGATCGCAGCACCCGTTCCGACTGGTCGAGTCGCAGTCAAAGGCAAAGTCTTGATGACCAAGACCGTCGATGGATATGCCTACAACACGCTTGTTTACAAAATGCTGGTAAAGGACGACTCTGGATTTAAGGTGTTCGGCACAGTACCTAGCTCAATTATTCGCGTCAGCAAGGGCGATGTTGTTGAGTTCACCGCAACGCTTGAGCCAAGCAAGGATGATCCAAAGTTTGGATTTTACAAGCGCCCCTCGAAGGCAGTGGCGCACTACGCAGAAGATGAGGAGGTGGCGTAAGCCGCC
>UEXL01001406.1_pt1 | contig 36349 bp, 63 predicted proteins | sample 1796671 | NCBI WGS metagenome assembly UEXL01 (sample SAMEA4772471, study PRJEB27181) | metagenome | reverse complement strand
AAACATAAACAGAACGTTTTCTGTTGGTGCTGATATTGCGGCGTCTGCTTGGGTGTTTAACCTATAATATAGAAAGAACGCAGGTGCGCAGGCGCACCCCGCCCCCGGGTGCGTGCCTAGCGTATACGCAAACGTGCGTCTATTTATAGCGTCAGGTAGGGTTGCACTTCTTGTTAGAAATTGCAAGGTATGCATGAATAGTGCTATTGCGTGGATTGACTTGTCAAGATTGCATGATTGCGTGAGATTGCGTGGTCCAGGTCAATTGATTGCAAGCTTGGTCTTTCAACTTTGCAAACTACCATGCCAACCTAGATTTGCTTTACACATGTAAAGCTAAAAAGTGGTTACCGGGGAGGAATGCTTTTCCACATGCTTTCCACATGCTTTTCAAACGCAACTTCCTTGCATGAATACTTCCCATGCTTCCATGCTTCCCATGCTTCCCGAGCCACATAATTTCTTGCTACTAGTTTGCATGTTGTCCAGGTAACCAAGTAGCAAGTTTGCATGAAACTTTTTTTGCATGGTGCATGGCATCGCTTTGCGATGGCACGCTTGCATGGTGCATGTATACATGGATGTAAGCTTTTATTAGTTGTGTGACGATTGACTACAAAATATGTTGACATGGTGCAATAGTTGTGTTTTGTTGTATTCCATGCAAGCGAGATTGCTTGTTATTATTAACTCAAAAATTACTACAAAATGAAAATTCACACTTCACATTCTTTAAAATCGCAAGATTCTAATGATGACAATTATCATTATCAATTAGTTGACGGGGAAAAGTACCTGTTGACTGACGGGGAAGCTAACTGGCTGTTTAACTGGGTAAAAGATAAGTATGAAATAGCAAGTCACTTGCTCGAAAACATTGTAGAAACCGAGCAAGGCTATGTTTACACTTTGCAATCTATTGAACTAGGGGAAGCTTTAGAAGCTGACCAAATGTTCCCTAAAGCTGTTATGCTATCTGATGACAGCGCGTTGCAAGCTATCTTCTTTTACAGCGCTTGTGAGCCTGCATTCTTCGAACTTTAATCTCTAACAAATACTACATATGAAATATTCAGAACTTAAAGACACCCAGCAAGCTGCTTTTAATAACTTTGAAGGCATAATCTTTGCTTTCAGTAACAAACAACTTGACGAAGGCCTTGCAAAGCTTGGTGCAAGCAAATCAGATATTATACAGGGAAGTGCAGGCTGTTTTATTCTCAAGTCAAGAGAAGCCGCGCTGGATACGTTACTTGAAACAAGTAATAATGAAATGAAAGAAGCGCTAAAGGATGAAACCTTTTTGCAAGATGCGCTTACATATGAACTTTGTAATCATGAGTATTGCATAACAGGCAACACAAGAGACGCGCTTGCAGCTCTTGACCTTACAAGTGAAGAAATACCAGCGCACGTTATGAAAGCGAGTAGGATAGCAGCAAGCAAAGATTATTAATCCAATATACTACAAAAGGTTACTTATGACTTACGACATACTACTTTTAATTTTGCCCTGGATATTTCCAGCTTGGTTAATGCTGCAAGATATTATCAACGAGAAAGGCGAGCTATGAAACTAGATAATTTTAAATGGTCACGTCAAAAGAATGGCGTGCTGGATTTTATAGACATTTACAACGAGGAAAGTGTTTTCGGGAAAGGTTACGCAAGCATGTGTATGATGCATGAAAACAAGCATGTTTTAGCAGCTAACTTGCGCGCTTGTTTTGGTTTCTTGACTTTGCATAAAAGCACGAAACTTGCGGAAAGAATACTTACAAAGGAGAAACTAGCATGAACAAAGACTTACAACATTTCATTACTGAGCATTGCAAGCGCATTGCAACCTTACAAAACAGCCAAGACCCTAACAAGCATGCATTGATTGCATTGCTTGCAAAAGAGATCGGACAAGCAAAGGAGAAACTAGCATGAAAATATCAATGCAACAATGGCAGGCAAATCTTGCAAAAAGAAGCGTTTGAACGTGGCAATCACATACCACACACTTGGAAAGTAATATTTGATGATGGCATGGGTGGATGCATGCCAAAAGGTTTTTATGCAATGGGCATGCAAGAAAATGGTATTCAATGTGATTTTCCTATCATGCATGAATACGGCGCATTTGATAGCGAGAAAGAAGCATGGGAGCACGTGGAAAGTGTAAAGGAGAAACTAGCATGACACACCACGCAGCAAAACTCTTTCCAATCGCCTTGCAAGAGTTGATTGAGATTGGCGAGAAAGGCATGAAACAACGAGAGCAAAGGGAGCGTGCAAAGCATGTGGCAAGGCCTCGTGAAACGAGGGCATGCATGCATGGTGCATGTAAGCAATCCTTTACAGAAAAAGAGAAAATACAACTTACATTTAACCTTAAATAATTATGAAAGAATCAATACTTTGGGGCATCAAAAAAGGAGATCCAAATTGGATGCAAGAAATCATTACAAACGATAAGCGCAATTTTGAGAAAGCGAGAGCCTGGGCAAAGAGAAACGGGTTTGATCGTTTTAGGATTGCTGAAATTGATACAAGCAAAGCGCCTGACTTCACAAATACATTACAAACAAGGATAACATTATGACACCAAAAACAAAACAAGGGCGTTTAGAAATGAGAGATGAAAAAAATAAGCAAACTTATTAATGAGGGCTGGCAGTATAACAAAATAGAAGATTGCGGTTTAATCGTATTAACTCACATTTTTAACAATAGAATTGTGGCGCTTGGTTTCAAAGGATCTTCTCTTAAACCTTGGTTTCACTATCGATTTGCAAGTGTAGAAAAGAGAATAAAATTCGTGCAAGATAGGATTGATTTCTTGCGAAAAGATTCTGTGAGCAAATCGAGAAAGAGCCCGGACGCAAGCGAGCATTATATGGAAGGTGATGTCTTGTACGATTCCTGGGGATACGATCAAACGAATATCGACTGGTATCAAATAACCAAGGTAAAAGGTAAATCTATTTGGTTGCGTAAGATTGCAGAAAATTCAAGTGATGCCGGAAATTGTTCCTCTGGATATACTCAACCCCGTAGATATGAATTTATAGGCGGTGAGTTTAGAAAGACAGTGCAACCGGGCGGTCATGTTTGCTCACCTTTACGGGGTGGCCTGTACAAATGGGACGGGAAACCAAAATATTGCAGTTCTTACCATTGAGAAACAAGGATATGAGAATAACAAAAGAACGAGCAAAAGAATTGCGTTGGCTTGGCAAAGTTTGGCCAGGTGAGCGTTGCAAGAATATCAAACCAGAAAGCGAGGAGGAAAGAAAGCGAGTGAAAGAAATATGGGATAAGAATCCTTCCGGCTTTTCTTCTTACTACTCTACACTTTGCGACATTGAACAAGGGAGGGTTGAAGGATGAAAGTATTACAAGATCCATTAGGGGGCTGGTGCGTTGCAAATCATATTAACGGGTCAACCTGGTCAATTATTAAAGGCAAGTTTGACACAATGAGAAACGCGCAAGCTTGGTTAAATCAATACAAACAAACAGAAAGATTATATAAATGAATAAATATAAAAAATATTGTGCCAATGTCTACGTTGCTGAATGCAATGAAGAACATGCAAAAGGTGAAATCATAACATTAGAAACAAAATACGGAAAAGAGAACGAACATGAAATTCACAATTTTCTTGGTCAAACAAGGGAAGGAAACTTTCTTTACAGCATTACTAGAGTTGACGGGTTTAACCACCAGGAAAGAGCGAGAAACAAGTCAGAAAGATTGAGAGACTATTCCACACGGGCAGCAAGTAAAAGTTTTGATTTTTACGACAAGTCAAGCATGAGTGAGGAGCGCACGGGCATAGCATTGGGTCAACCTATTTTAGTAGGCCATCATAGCGAGAAAGCACACCGGGCAGCACTTGCACGCTCACACAATGCAATAAGCAAAAGTATTGAAGAAAACACAAAGGCAGAAAATTATGAACAGCGCGCAAAATATTGGGACAAGAAACAAAAGGACATAAATTTATCTATGCCGGAAAGTATTGAGTTTTTTAGATCTAAACTTGAAGACGCAAAGCAGGAACATGAAGAACTTAAAAAGTTTCCAGAAAAAAGACTGCACTCCTATTCTTTGACTTATGCAAAGAAAGAGGTAAACAACACGAAGAAAAACCTAGATCTTGCAATTAAACTCTGGGGAGAAAGCGCATGAGAATAGCAGCACATAAACAAGCACCCAAGCTTACAAGCTTCGAGGTATTCGCATATAAGCAAATCAATGGCCAGCGTGCCTGTATGAAAGTTTTAGAGGTAGAGGCGAGAACCGCGCAGGATGCAGGAAAGACCGGGCAATCATTTAGTAAGATGATGTCTTACGAATATTCACATGTAAAGGAGGTAAGGTAATATCAAAACACTATTCAAACTTAAAGATAAAGAAGGGCATACTTGGCGAGCAGTTGCCAAGCACAGGCATAAACCGGGTGGCAATAATATACCTGGATTTTACAAAGTATATTTTAAGAGAAACGATAATGATCTTTTATTTAAAACAGATATTTTCACAGGCCTTGAAATCGAAGAAATCATTAAAGGAACAAATCCCCTTTTCAGTTTATCAATCTCAAGGGGAGTCTAACATGATTTATTTCGGCAAGGTTTACAATTACGAGGGCGAGAAATATCGCATCAATGCAAATACTTCTAGTCTATCAAATGCCAAGGATATTTTAGCAAGCTGGGATTATATGCCGCCTCAAGTTTTAAATTGGATCTACAATAAAGAAATGCCCACAAAGAAATGGGATTATTACAAATGGAAAGCGAGTAAGGAATTATGAATAACGAGAAAATTAATAAAGCAGTCAGGGATTATCCAGGGTTATCTTTTGCAAGCAGTTTGATTTACGAATTAAACAAATTAATACCATTTAAGGATGACAAAAATGAATGGTTGGACGAAGTAATTGCTTCTGGGGTTTTAGATTCTTATGAAGAGAAAGAATTAACATCTTTAGTTACAGCGCTATGAGCAAACAAGACAACAATGACCTGCTACCCAAGCTTGCACTTGGCATGGCGCTCTTCATAGCGCTCAAGTTTGTGCCGAAAGTGCTTGCATGGTGGGCTAAGAGAAACAATTCGTGATTATACGGATCTGACTATCATATTATCAGATAAAATACATCTTTACCCCGTTACCCCTTAAAAAGCGTTTTGGTTGTCTCACATGAGTAAACACCCTCATAATCAATCAAAACGCTTTTTAGCACCCTTCTTGAGCTTCATATGGCATCATATGTAACCTCATGTAGTCTGTATTTACCTTAAAATGGTTTCTTATCATGTAATCTTGTTTCAACACGTGTTGAGAAACGCCCGGTAGGTTTAGTAAAGGTTAGCTTAGTTGCACGCACCTCGCCATTCCTGTTCTTGGCAACATTGCAAATAATATCATCATTGGTGGGATCTACTTCTTTTTCACGATGCATGAGAAGCACACAATCTGCATCTTGTTCTATACTTCCAGACTCACGCAAGTCAGACAGCATGGGATTGCGATTTGCACTTTCTAACGCTCTGTTAAGTTGAGAAAGGGCAAGCACAGGTACTTCGTATTCCATTGCAATTGCTTTCAAGGAACGAGAAATGTGGCTTACCTCTTGCACTCGTGAGTCATGCCCAGGTGAAGAGAGTAGCTGCAAGTAATCGATTACGATTAAACCAAGCTCGCCTTCCAATCTTTGCTTGGCAATGAATGCCTCAATTGATTGCATGGTTGCCTGGTTATCATCCTTGAATGTTATTGGCCAAGTCTGCATAGCTTGCACTTGTGTCTCAAGCTTTTGCTTATGTCCTGCGTTGAGAAACCCCTTGCCTGTAGGTTTGCGCACTCCACTTGCATTGGATAAAAGTCTACCAGCACATTCAGATGATGACATTTCTAAGCTTGCATAGCTTGCCCTTAAACCACGCTTTGCAGTCTCGTATGTCATTTGTATTGCTAATGCACTCTTTCCAACTCCTGGGCGTGCTGCAAGGACATACAAGCTACCTTTCTTGAATCCACCTCCAAGAATAGCATCTAACTTTTCCAATCCTGTGGGTATTGCTTGCGTACCACCTGCATCAACTTCGAGAAATTCTGCAAATGCTTCTTTACTTGCTGCACCACATGCAACCACACCCTTTCTTTGACTGAGTGATTTAGCAATGGTGTTAACAAATGTCTGACTTATCTCTTCTGCTGGTTTACTTGCTTTTAAATCATCTGTTGCTTGCCATAAGGCACGCTCCACGGATCTCGTGTTACGATGATCTATTAAATATTCAATGTATCTTTCTATGCCGCCACCACCAAACTTCTCGCTCAAAAAGATTACTTCTTGTTTTAGCTCTGGATGTTCTATGATTATATCAATCTCATTGGCAGGTGATAAGCGTAAGCACGTCTCAAAGATCGTGGAACGATCCATGCTACTAAAGTCATCCTTGGTAAGAGACTCACCTGCTTGTGCAGTGGCTACTCCACTTTCATCATGCAGCATGGATGAGAGAACTGCTTGTTCTGCTAATTCAACATCAATCATCCGGGTGCTTGGTAGTTACATCAAAATTTAAGCCATGAGTTGAAACGCTTGTGCTTGTTCTGCGAAGATGTGGATAGCGTTCCTTCAACCATGTCTTGCAAGCAGTGCGAAAACAGGCATCCCAATCCAAGTATCTTCCACCACCTGCTTTTGCCCAATCTGTAAACGCTTCAAGCGCACCATCGAAATCGATGCCTGCATCTTCTGCTATGGATTTATCAGGTGAAAAATCAGATGGTAATAATCGCTTTCCACGCTTCTTGCTTTTGACCTCAGGAATGTCAGGGGTACTATATATATTATTATTAAGGTATTTCGTAAGAAATACCCGCGTGTGCGCGAGGCGTTCGGGAATACTGCCCCAAATCAGGTCAGTAATAACTTGTCCTTTAGTTGTACCTGACTGCTCGCAATAGGCATCCAACAATATATGTGTTTCGTTGTTTATTTTGACTCGTAAATCTTGCTTTTCTGTACTCATTTTTATGCTCCTACTAATGCAATAATCCATGCAAATATCATCCATATCCAGGTGATAAGTGCTGCTGTAAATATTGCTGTTATTATTATTTTATTCATGATTTTATTAAGTGTATTCATGTGTAACTTATTGTAGTTTATTTATCGTTTAATGATACTGCTGGCATAGTTTTTTATGCGTTGCACGGGTATCAAGTATGCTTTCTTGGGTTGGGTATCTCCCTTGCCTGTGAATTGCCGCAGGGGTGGATTCTGCTCCACGATGAGATCCTTTAATTGCTTTGGGGTTATAAATATAAACTCATCCTTTGTATCAAAGATCCACCAATCTGCGGTCGTTGCCATCAAGCCGGATCGCTTGCCATACATCTCCACTTCCACCACGAGATTGCCGGAATAATGAGCCTTCCAATCCTGCTTTACCTCATAGCCTTGCTTCGTATTGGCTAAGAAGAAATCAAAGCCAGAGAACTTGCCTGGTATGGGTATAGGCTTATGCCCCTTGGATTGGAAGAACTCGATTAATTCGGCCTCACGCAGCTTGCCAACAGATAGGCTGGTGTCGAACTCAGTCATGCACGCTCACCTCTACCCACGTCTCTTCTTCCTTGTAGGTTTTGACTTTCTCTTGACTGACTTCGAGGGTGATCGCTTGAGGGTCATCTTCTGGTATAATGTCCGCAGCCCGGAGCGAATCGACGAGGTACTTGACTCCCCCAACAAGGTTGTCCGGATCACAGATTCTGACTCGCTTGGAGATAATGCGGACTCGATGGCGATCATCGCCTCCTTCTGCATTTCTCTCTTCTCTTTGACTCGCGCCCACCGATTCATACCCAGAAGTGTGTTCAATGAAGGGGTTCGTTTCTTCACGCACAGCGTTATTTTTTCTCCCTTTTCCATCACTAATTGGCATTTATATTTCTTCCCACCAGGTTAATCTTGGCTGCCATCTCACGATCACATTCAAGTAAATCATGGATCTTACTACAGGTGTGGGATATATTGCTATGATTACGATCAAAGACCTTGCCCAACTCTTCAACCTTATATCCTTGTTTACGACTATAGAAGATCGCACATTGACGTGCCAATGATACATCCTGTGTGCGTTTCCTACTTTCTATTTCTTCAACACTTACGCCAAGAGTCTTGGCACATATCTCTTTGATTTCATCAATAGATATCATGCATTCCCGATGTGTATATATAGTGATGTCAGGGTCACTCTGATTATTCATATCCTCACCTGCCAATGTAGCCACTAATTGCTTCAGTGCTGCATGTAATACCACAACCGCGCCTTCAAAGTTCTGTTGCTCAATATGAGCTTCAGCATATCCCAGCACTTTATCCATCTCGTTAATTTTCAATCTATTAGCCATTCGTCACTGCTCCTTCCCTCAGTTTTCATCCACTTGTTAATTTCTCTTTTATCCCATGCAAATCCACGTCCACCACGACCACTCGTTCCATCAATTATGTAACAGGTTAATCCTTCGTCCTCATGGAATTGATCCAAGGATGTCTGTGATTTGAACCCAAGTAGTTTCAGTGCTTTCTTGCTGGAAATAAGATACTTCTTTGCACCTTGATTCCTGCCCATTATGCCACCTTTTGGTTAGCCCAACGCAAGGCATTGGAAAATTCATACATCGATATGGTCTGCCTATTACGGATCTTCCTAGTCTCAATCTTATGTTCCTTTATTATCTTATAAACATAACTGCGACTCACACCAAACTTCTCGCTGGTCTTACTTATAGACAAACGATTCTCTGTAAAAGGCGTGCCAAGATTTAATGTTTTAATATCATCCGAATAGCCCGGCCATACATCGGTACGCAAACATTCACCATAGATTTTAATCGCTTCAAGCACCCTTGGTACTTCACGTTCAATATCATTGTTATCTATATGGTAACATGCGGTGGCATATGGTTCAGACTTTTCTACAACCAAAAACACAAACTGCTTGGGTCGCTCGCCCATCTGTCTAAGTGCAGTCATGTAGAACGCAGCTTGAAATGCATAGCCAAATTGACGAACGCTTTTAGCAAATCCTTTCTCACTTGCATCCATTGTAGTCTTTAAATCTATGACCATTCCATTCTCGCTATTATACAAGTCAGGACGAACCTTGCAGGGCGTGCCTTCGATCTCGAAGTATCCCGTATGTTCAGTCTTACTTGCCGGATGATATAGCATCTCTAGCAATAGTGGATGTTGGCGTGCAGATGCAGCTACCTCGAGGCACATATTATAATCAGACGCTGGTAACCAACGCTTTTTTGGTTCTGCTGCTTCCATCTCTGCAAATGCATCTTTGTATGCTTTGGTTCTGCTAGAATTACCATCAATCTCTGTTGGCTTGCATCCAAATTCAATGTCTGTGAGTGCAGGCTCAAGTGTAGCTGTATGTACCAGGCTACCATTCAATAGGGCAGGGGTACTAGGCGTGGGGAACTTCATCGAATGCTTCACCTTGAGTGGGCAAGAGCCGAGCAATTGTCTTGCTCGACTCGAACCCAACGCAGTGTCCGCATGATAGTCTTCGTTACTAATGTTGGGACGTAGCATATCAATAAGGGACTTCGTCCTCGTCCTCCTCAACAGGTGGTTCAAATGCTGCAAATGGATCTTCACCATTAAATAATGCCGGAAGATTGATTGCTTTTAACTCTGCCTTCACAATAGCTCGCAAATCCTCATCCAACTTTTTGATTGGCTTTGGATTCATGGCATAAGTTGTTTCTAATCCCTCACCATTTCTTACCACACTGATGTCGTACTTTCTGCAGTCACCCCAATCCTCATCATTCGCAAGCTGAAGCAATTCTGATTGTAGTTTTGTCTGCGTCATTTCCAATATCTGCACTTTACTCTCTGCATAATTATAAACCACAAACGCATAAAAACTGCGTGGTTTATCATCAAACGCTTGGGGTGCTTCTGCACCTTCTGCCCAACGGATGGGACGCTTCTTGCCATCCACAACCGCCCAGCCTAACGTTCCACATATAAAGCCTGGAGTAGGCTTATCATCACTCGATCCGATTATTCGGAACTTATTATCTCCCTGCTGAAACCTCATATAGTTTCCAGCGCCACCACCACCTTCTGAAGGTGCTTTTATATTACTAGGTAAGAATGCCATAATATTATTTATTTTATTGTTTTTGTATTTTATTGTTGCTTATTGTATTTTGTCATGCTTTTTGAGGTACATGAGCAAAACCCGTGAAAATCTAACCAAACCCTTATCCCTACGTTTACACTCTGAAGTGCGTAAAACGATTAAAACAGTTAGTGAGGATACAGGTCTCCTCCAAGCCCAGCTTTACGACATGGTTCTTCGTGCAGCTTGTAAGACGATTCGAGAGAATGATTATTGTTTTGAACTTCCGTTGAAGTTTGAGCTTTCAAAAAAAGAAGTAAGTAATTCCTGCAAGTCTGTAATCTGTACAACACTAGGGCGGTCGGCAAATATCTCGACTGCCCCGTTTTCTTGTATCCGAAATTCTATACCATTAAATACTGCTGTTGTTATCATAGTTGATTGTAACTGATTGTAGTTTTAATTATTGTTTTTGCATATAAGTAATATGCATGGGGGGTTTTTAATTATGCGATCTTAGTCGCAGATATAGTAGGTAGCCCACTATATATCTGATCCGTCAACTTAGTGTCTGCGTGTCCTAACGCTTTACTTGCCGGATAAATTCCATTGCTGCGCATCAAACGATGTCCGCAGTATTTTCTTAACAAATGAACAGCATACTTTTCCTTCACGCCACACTCTTCTTTTAAGAATTGTGCAAAGTATTCACGAATTTTTACCTGTCCACAATTTAATATTCGGTCATTAAAGTCACGCATTTCCATGACCTTGTCCCAAAATGTAGGATCGCATGGCCTGTCCTGGAACTCACCACCACATTTAGGATTGTGGATACGAATGCATTTATTGCCTTCTACATCCTCATATAAATCACTCCACTTCGCTCGCCTCATCTCAGAATTACGCAAGCCCAATCCATACGCAAGTAAGTACGCTTTGTAAAAAATTGGTTTGGTTTCCTTGATCGATTCACACTTCTCTATGATGACATTGATGTCATTGGTAGGAACAAATGATTTAACGGGTTGTTGTTTAACCACAGTGGTTGTCCAATTTACCATGTAACTCGTCTCAATTCCTATCTCATCGTACCACTCAATCATGCCACGTGAGAATAAAGACTTACTCAATTTCAATCTTTGTGCGCCTTCTGGAAAGTTACGCAAAAAATGCTTAGGCAAAATTAATCCACTCTCAGGATGCCTACCACCCAAATAACGTGTATCGAGATCCAAACTCATCCCTAGTTTATCCAAGACATACCTAAATGCATTAGCGCAATTACGCTGGGTCTCGTAGTTCGGAACGTTAAATGATGTAGAGCGACAATCTTTGTAAGCGTATATTAATTCGCTTAGAAGGATTGTCCGTGCAGGTGGTTTCTCATAATTCAGTACAATATTATTTTGGGGCATATTTCGTGGGGTTTCTGATAGTATGCTCCTTTTGTCTATATCTACTCTTTGAATGTGTAAAGCTTTTACGTCTTTGTTGGTTAAGTGCATTTTTTTTAATGGTATTTTTGTGGGTTTTAATACCCCATTGCACTTTCCCTAAGTCATGCGTGACATTTCTGAACGAAAGTGCAAGGGCTATTATTTTAGTAGATGAATAATTCCTTGTCTTGACATCACAAAAAGCAAAAAATGTTTTAGTGTCAAACAAATTGTGTATTTTTTTTAATTTCATTAGTTAACGCTAGTAACGCAGACAAAAAAAAGCCACCCGGAGGTGGCTAGGTGCTGACACTCCTGCCAGCTAACTCAAGGAATTACTACGTCCCTTTTGTAAATGCTAAGTTAGTTTGAGTTATTTATTTTGTCAAGTTACTCTAGCTCTAATTCTGGAATATTTGGTATGCTTGGCATCTTCCCAATGTTCTCTATTGCTCGCTTCTTTGCTTTATATTCCTTGATGCGCTTCTTGCGTTTGTAGTCTGCACCTGCACCAAAATGTTGGCTATATATCTTACCACCAAAAGGTATATTTTTTTCTATAATTCTACCTGCTCTTTCAAAATCTCCCTTTAATGGTGCTTCTATACCTACCTCAACTAACTCTGTTACTTTGGGTGGCATAAATATATCTATCGCACCATAGTATGGATCATCCGCAAGTCTTCTTGCCGTGTATCTACTTAATCCAAATAGGGTAAGAATTGCATCTGCGGCAGCACCTGCAACATTCTCCATTTTAGGCACTTGATCCCCTGTCATACCAGGCTTGTCATCTCTATCAAGTAGGTAGTCTTTAAATAAGTTATTTGCAGTCATGCCACCACCAAACAGTACAGACAATCGTATGCCTTGCCTAAAGCCATCATGGATCTCATTTGCATTTCCGCTTGCAAGTTTTCTTGTTATATCTCTGCGAGTAGTTTCAAGTTGTTTAAGTGCAAAACTTTTAAGAAAGTATGCAGGTCTAGCACCAGGATTCCTTAAATAAAACTCTGAATATTCTGACAATGATATGGGTTGTGTCTTTGCAAGTTGTGAGAATAAATATGTTTTAACATTAGGATCATTTGCATCACCACGCTTGAGAGCATCTAGGAATTTCTTTGTTTCTGGCCCATAGTATTCTGACATCTCCTTTGCAAAATCTTGGTACTCTTTCGATCTAACATTAGCAACTTTCTTACGAGCTTTCAAAAACGCACCATTTAGGTTGGACTCTTTCATTAATTCGTCCATGCGTTTGAATTGCACCTTACCTAAAGTATATCTCAAGGTTTTATTAAGTGCTTCTTTAGCAACTCCAAACTTACCTCTTTGTGATTGGGATAATGGATCGGAAAACTCTTTTGCAATGTCATCAAGTCCCAAATCCTTTATTGTTATACCTGTTCTAGCGGCAGTCTTTGGTGCAGTTGTTAATGTATTTAAAGTACCATTACGATATGCGTTAAGCATAAACTCAGATGCCTGTGTAATTGTTGATATTGGATTACCAATACTTGCAAGGTACATAGCATCTCGGTAGAATTGTGCGCCCTGCCCTATAGATTTTTCGCCACCTGATAATCTAGCATCAAAAAGTTCGTTGATCTTTATAACATCATCACCTGATATTTTACCTCTTTGTTTTAGCTTAGATAAAAGCTCTGTGTATCCTTCGACACCTTTTACTTTTCCTGTGAACTTATTTTTTGCAACCCGGTAGGTTACATTGTTTATATAGTTCTGTATATTTTCCTCAAGCCCACCATAGAATGGAAGTATGTCATCATCAATTTTATCAATGACACGATTCTTCATAAAGCCTGGTGTCCCATCTCCTGTGTACTTAATTCCTTCTAAGTATTTCCTTATTGCTTCACGTTCTTCAAATTGTGTCAGTGGTTTTGGACTGGTAGGTAATGCACCACCTTGAGGTACTTTGTTTTTATCTAAGTATGCTTGGTTAATTGCTTTATCAATATCAGATTTTGCATCCACTCCAATATGCTTACGATACCCATCATAATCTTTCATTATGCGTGGTAGATAATCTTTTCTATAAGGTACATCTATACCATTTTTTTTAGCTAATTTATGCAAGTCATCAAAGGTTTGGCGCAGATCATCAAATTGACGCTTCATGCCTGGTAGCTTTGTATTATATCTTTGAATAACAGTATACACTTCAGATGTATCGCTGTTTAATGCGTGCTTAGTTAAAAGTTTTCTATCCGCTGGTTTCATCTTCTTGAAGGATTCCATGAATGGAATTGCCTTATTCATGTAGCTACCAGCAAGCATGTTTTGATCTAGCTCAAACTCATACAATTTGTTTACCATGCGTGGGCTAAGTTCCTCAATCCTTGAACTAATAGGACGAATTGCTTTGTCACTTAACACACCTGACTTTTGTGCAACTGCATTAATACTTTTAAGGGGAACTTCAAACACTTTACCTACTGCCTCTACAACTTTGTCAGGTAGTTGGATTTGTCCTGCACTAGATCCTTGTATTACACCATCTTTAGTAGGTGGTCTAACAACCGCATTAGGTTTTTGCTTAGGAACTGCTTTGTCAATTTCTTGTGCAAGTTCAACCTCACCATTTGGTTTTGCATTCCTTGCCTGCCCACGAGTTTGTCTTAAAGTTTTTACGAATGGAAGCATTACCGCAACATCGAGCCCTGCAAATTCTAATGCATTTTTTAATCTACCAACTGCAAAGGAATCATCCACATCAGATGCAAGAAAGTCAGTAACAGGATTTGCGATTGCAGGAAATTGTTGCACTAGATCGGATAGTCTTTCTTGTTGTCCACTAAAACCTAGACCACCAGATACTCCAGATGCAGTTACAGTTTGTGCCATTGCACCTGCACCTTTTGCTTTCATTACCTGTGTTGCCGGACTAGCAAGTGTTAAAAATTGTGTTACTCCTTCTGCAAGTCCAGGTATACCTTCTTCGTATGGAATGTTTGCAATGTTTTGATCTATCTTTTTTGCAGCTTCATCATTACCTGCTGCTGCTGCTGCAACTCCTGCAAGTGAACCTATTGCACGCCCCATACCTTTACCTACTGCCACCTCGCCTTGAGATGGTTTTTCACCAGAGAATCTAGGTCGCACAAGTTTAGTTGCAACTGTACCCATACCTGGGTCATCAACTGCATTGGCTCGTTGACGAGCCTGTTGTTTTGCTTGTTCTCTTTCCTGTGGAGATAATGGATCTGCACTTATGGTTGGTATGTCTGCCTGTGCTTGCTCTGCTTGTATATTATCCTGTGCTTCTTGTGGCAATGAAGGAGGCATAGGCATTGTTTGCGTGCCACCCATATCAGAGAACTCATTACGCATTAACTCAATCTCTTCAGGCGTTGGTTGCTCGCCTGCAATACGGACTTTCTTTACTCCGTTATTAGTTAGTACGCTAATGACACTCATCGTGTGGTAAGGTCTAAGTCTACTTGTGATTGTAGTTTTTGCCTCAACTGATCTAAGTAAGTAATTTTATCTTCAACTGCTTGATTATAAGGTATTGTGATTGTTTCACCTGTGCTTGGATCTTCTACTTCGTAATCTCCATCTGAGTTCTGCGTGCCTCTTAATTTAGCAACACTGTACTGTTTGATAGTATTATCATTAAGTGCATCTATTGTATTTGTAATTAATTGTGTCTTCTCACCGAAGCGCTCAGAACCTAACTTATTAAGTTTTCCTGTTTTGGGGTCACCCTCATAAACATATCCACCAACAATTTTATAATTAGGAAATCCTGGAACAGATGGGATGTCCGTAAATTCTTTAGCTTTGTATTGTAACTCAACATCAAACCCATCTTTGAATTTTTTGAAAGATGCACTTACTCCCTCTGGTAAATCTTTAACTGATGCAAGGGCAGATGCCTTATCAGTAAACTCTGGCATCTTAGCTGCCTCTTCTGTCTTCTCAGTAAGTTCTAACTCTTGCCCTTTGATTTCATTTTGCTTTTCTTCCAATGTAAGTTTATCGAGTTCTAATTTATATTCATCAGCAGAACTAAACGCAGCCTTCATTGGATCAATTTGCCTATTTTTAATAAGGTCAATATTTCTATATAAGAATTGTGATCTAGCATTCAAGTTATCAAGAGTCACACCTGAGTTAGGATCTTGAATCATTGACCCTATTTCATCTGCTTCTCTTTCAAGTCCCTCAAAGGCTTTTTCTCTTTGACCTAGCTGTACCTTCTTTAATTCCTGTAACTCATTCTTTGTGTTTAATTCTTGCTCAAGGAGTTTTTTATTAACTTCGCTAGTTTCTCGTGCAAATTTTTTAGCCTCAACCTTATCCTTCATAGCAAGCTCGCCAGCTAGTCCTTTAAGGTCTGCCATACTCATGTCTCCCTTGCTAAACTTTTCTAGTCTTTGAAAATTCTTTTTATCATCTACCTCATTACCTGTGCTAGTAAATGAATCCATGTATTGTGGAAGCATGGCCTCAATCTCACCTGTTAGTTCTGCACGCTTCTCCTTATTAAGCCCGTACTGCTGAATCATGCCACCAACTTGTTTCCCAAGGTTGGCATACATTTGGCCTTGCGCACGCCCGGCTTCAACAATGGGTCGAGTATCGACCCGTGCAAGCGCTGATCCGTAATTTCCGCTAAAGAATGGTTTTCTTGCCATAATATTTATCTCCTTATTTTTGAATCCATCCACTTACGGATTACTGCTTTCAAGCGTGGTTTATCTGCGATGAAACTAGCGAAGCGTTCTCCGTAATTCTTGTATAATTTAAAGAACCAGCTTGGTGATTCTAGGAACATCCACATACGAAACATCTTCCATGCTGGATTATGCTCGCCATATACTTCTCTTGCTACCCAGCAATACTTGGCAATCATGCCACCACCAAGTCCACCACCAAGCGCACCAAGTCCACTAAATATACCAGCAGTCTTAGTTGCATCTGCTGCAACTTGAGCGCCATACATATTCGCTGCGTTAGTTGCTTGGTTTTGTATGTATCCAAGTCCACTCTCTGGATTAAGATATGCAGGGCCAGAGTTTAATCCATAGCCTGCTTGTCCGAATACAGATTGTCCGGCTTGCAAGCTTCCACCACCAGAGCGTCCAAGTATTGCCTGGAATGGATCGAGTTGTCCTTGATTCTCAAGTTGGGATACTCGTGAGGCTGCGTCTAAATATCCTAGTAATCCTTGTTGCCTTAATGATTCACGCAATTTCTCGGCATCCATTTGTGATGCCACGTTAAATTGGTCTGCCTGCATGGAGCGTGTATTATCACTTGTTTGTATGCCTGCTTCCTGCCCAAGTACAGATTGTGCAAATCCTCGGTTCTGCATTTTGCGTTGGTTGTCTTCAGCAACCCTTGCCTGTGCTTCTGCGATTGCACCAGATTGGTCAAATGTTCTACCCATCATGGTGGAGCGTGCGCGTGCAGCCTCTGCGATTTGGCGTTCCTCACGATCTGTTAGTCCTTGTCCAAGTGCTTCTTCTGCATCGGTCATCAAGCCTGCTCTTAGGGCATCTGCTTGTACACCTTGAGATTGTACTTTTGTTGGATCGGAAATGCCCACTTCACCAAGCAGGTTATCTTTTTGTTCCTCGATTAAATCTTTTGCCCCGGTCAATGCGGATGTAGTACCAGGTTTATAATCCTCCATGATTTGTCCAAAGAGTGGTTCTAAACGAGCTACATCTTGCAGGTCTGCTTCACGCTGGCGTGATAGATTACCACGTTGTATATCTTCTGCCATTGCAGATAGACCTTTAAACTCACCATCACGGAATCCTGCTTGGTCTGTTGCGTCTATCTTTTGTACGAATTGCTTGCCCACTTCATCTGCAAGTCCAGCATCCACATCTGCTTGGGTGGCAGTTTTGGTTTCGTATTGTGTGATGTTTCGTGTGTCACCAAGTAGGTCGATCATACCATCACCTGCACGTTGTGTGGATTGACCTGGTGTGAATGTTCCGGCAGGTGCTACTACATCATTACCTGACGCATCTTTTTTTGTAGATGGGAGTTGCTTCAGTTACTCCTCCACCTTGACCAAATACTAGTTCATCTGGATAGTCTGCATCTAAATATGTTTGTGCTTGTTGTGGTGTTAAATATTGAGAACTTTTTAAAAATTCTACTCGTGCTTCTTCAGCAGTTCTTTTTGAAACAACTGGATCGTTATCGTAAGGATCTGGAGGTACTATTTTTTTCTCATCAACAACTTTTCCGGTAGTAGTATCAATTATTTTAAGGTCAAGTCCAAAACTACTCCGACCAAATCCATCATTTGATCCAAAAACCGAACCTTTGAATATCAATACCACCTACAACTTTATATTTACCACCACCACCTCCACCAGCATCAGCAGGTGGATCTTCATAACCCGTAATAATACGTCCATCAGGTGCATACTTCTCATCACTACCACTACCTAACAAAGTCTGCCTAAGTATATCCGTGTCTGTCTGTGCAGTTTTTCTACGAATTGATTCTTCAAGTGGAAGCAAGGATTCAAGTGACCCTGTCTCTGCAAAGTCTCCTGTACCTGTAAGTAATTCTACCTGTGCTTTAAGTGCGTCTGCCATCCCTTCGCCATAACTTGGCTGGTCTGGATAATTTATGTCTGGCCCTCCTCCCATTGTTATTTCCTCCGATTGATTCTATTAAAGTCGTACCACTTAATAGGTTTTTGTTTTAATTGTCTCATCCACCCAACAAATGGAAGTGGGTATGGAATACTATTTATAAAGTCTGAAATTGCATTATCTCCAATGGCGGTTTTTACATACCAGGCATCGGGTGCAAGTACACCCCATTGTTCATTTGGATGGATGTCTGAATCTGTCCTTACTGCTTTTCCAAGCAACATGGTTTGTGGTGTAATAAATACATATCCATAGGCTGCATACGCACTCAAATCCTTGAACATATCGCCCTTGGTCTGCTCGTAAAATTCCTTTGCTCGTTCTAATATATTCATGTACTAATTGTCGCTCCTAATGCGACCACTTTCCATGCAGATCCATCGCTTACTGCGACTGTTGCTGCACCTGAGTTTCCATCGGTTACGTAAATCATTTGCCCGGCTGGAGATGCGGATGGCACGCCACTTACTGCATATGATTTAAGTGTCATTATTGTTCCACTAATCGTGCCACCTGTCAGAGCAACTGCATTGCTCGCTTGGGTGGCAATTGTCCCTAGTCCAAGTGCAGTCCTTGCTGCCCCTGCATTTGCACTTCCTGTGCCTCCATCTGCAATGGCAATGGGTGAAGATAGACCACTAATTGTGCCACCTGTTATGTTTACATTTCCTTCATTGATGGTAACAGTTGGTTCACCAAGTTGGTTAAGTGCAGAAGCAGTTACATCCACGCCTGTATTAAATGTGAACCCACGCTGAACTGTTGCGGTGATTGCCATCTACGCAACCTCCCTTCTTGCATTTGCTCCTACACCAATAGCTTCCAAGCTAACATGTCTAAAGCTAGGTCTGCCTGCTGTGACATTGATTTCAACTTCCGCACCATACCCACGGGTACGCCCCGTACCAAAGCGGAAGAGTGCTTCTTCTGTGCCATCTGCGGTATGGCTTAATACTGTGGTGCTTGCATCTGGATCGAGTGTGTTGACCTTGATGTTAAATGCATCCTGGTTAACTGTGTTTGCACCTAGTTGTCCACGCTTCCAGCTCTTTACATTGATGTCTCCAAAGGTGTATGAGCGTGTGACAAGTTTACCTGCAATTGCAGTTGTGCCTGACTCGGATGTACTTCCTATCTTGCGTCCACTATCATCAATGGAATTTTCCTCCATTAAGTACCAACCTGTTTTGTTACCTGCGAATAATCTGCGTCTAGTTGGGTTACTTCCATGCGAGCAAATCACCCAATCATCTACATGAAATGCTAGACTGCCTGCCATTGCTGGGTAGGAGTCAACGCTAGTCCAGGTTGATGTGAGCAGGTTGAATATAAATATTTTGTTTGGTACTGTTGAACTACCTGTAGGTACGGCAAGATAGTACTTGTTGTCATACACCACACCACATGCTTTATCTGCTGCTGCGAAGTTAACCTCATCGAATTGATCTTGTATAGGTCTGGTCATGGGTATGGTTTCGCCACTTACTTTACTAATAGCTACCCCAAGTCCCTTGGCAGGGTCTGTACCAGGTGACAAGACAATGACCCCATTATCTGATAGGAAGAATGTTTGTGGCCCAGACTGTGCAATTGATTTGCGTGCCACACATCCATGCTGACGGGTAATCTCGTAAGTATTAGCTGCGGAGGTTGTCGCTATGTTATTAATCATATGAATGCTATTACGCATAAACACGATTAACTGATCTTCCTGGTATGGATAAAAGCCTATAAGAAAATCTGCACTTCCTTTATTGATTCTAAATTGTGATTCAGCTGCGTAATAATTATCTGTGTCTAACAAATCAGACATGATAATAGAATAGTTACTATCTGTGGGTTGTGGTATGATTAAGCGATTACGAAAGAATACACCAAAGTCTGTGTTTGGGCATTGTATGCGTCCTGCTCCTGGGCTTCCATTTGCTTTGACTACAAAGTCATTACTTACATCTCCATCCCATTCAAGTGGTGTTTTATTCTTACCACGAAACAAGATGAGTTTTTCCAATGCCTGCACAAAGCTCGCGCCATCTGCTGTGGCCACAACTTCACTGCCTGGATAATCAATATCTATGCCTGAGTTATTTGCATCATTCCATAGGATTACTTTATCCTTAGTGGCAACTACCACATATTCATTACCTGTTGCAGGATCTGAATAGAGTGTGGATGCAAATACCATCTCATTCGTACCATTGTAACTAAGTGTAACTGCACCTGCCAAGAAATCGATACCCTTGCGTACCTCTGCAAGATCACCAATCAAGCGCATATTCTCGCTTGTTCGTACAAAGCCCGGTTCTAAACTTGTTGCTTCTTTGTATGAATCTATACCACGAAATCCACGATCTCCGTCTTGAAGAACTTGGTCATCCAATCTACCTGATGTACGATAACGTGCCATTCACTTGTTCTTTATTTCTTGGTAGAGTTTTCTACCCATGTAAATAATTGTGATTATACCTGCGATACATCCAAATAAATCATCCAGGTGTGCGAGACCAAAAGTGGCAACTGTACCACTCATGCCAAGAATTGCAGTACGATCCATCATTAGAACAAACAATCTAATATGATGATACCAACGACAAGTCCGGCAAATATGGTTATCATTTTAGCTTTAGTAGACATGTCCAAGAATTTGTCACGTAATAATTCTAAGTTTCTCATGGGTTACGGGAGGGTGGTTTGACAGGAAAGGGTGCGCGGGTCATGTGTTTTCCGCCTCGGTCTTTGAGCAATTACGTGCAGTGCGTTTGGCAATAAATATGGGAATGGCAAGGTAGCCACCAAGTAATACTGCTGCACCAATTAAGATCTTTTTTATGTAGGATGTGAATGCATCAAAGCCTGACTTGTGGCTCTCCATGCCCTTTGCCACTAACTCGCTCACATCTCCGTGTGTGAGTAAATCAAGTTTTTCTTCGGCCTCGATTAGGGCATCTTTGTTTTTTAATGCCTCGCCAGCTAGTACGCCAGCACCAGCACCTAATGCCGCAGTACCTGGGCCACCTAGACTACCTACTCCACCTCCAGCTATACCGCCAAGTGTTGGGTAGACAGAGCGCAAACTGCATCCCGTGAGGCATATCGCCAATAATAGTATGGCGGTGTAGATCATTCGCCAGGTGGTTCGTCAGGAGTCCATTCGTCAGTTGCTAAAATGGTAAGAATTTCAGAATGCGAGTATTGCGTTTTACCATCCAAAAATGAAGGTGTTGTATCGCTATCAAACTTAACAAAAGTTTTTGTGCCAGCTACATTGTAACGGATTGTATCTGCACTAGTCTCATCCACTTGGCTAAAATTAACGGAACTAACTTCGTCTGCATTTATAATTACATATTTTCTGCTCATAATTTATGATGGTACTGTTGTTGAAAATGTTGTCCCGTTTGTTCCTGTCCCATTTGCATTCAAGGCAGACCCTTGGTTTACGACTGTGCCAATAGTGTCTGTATTTGCTGGAGTGCCTCCACCTGAGTCCGTGTCCCCTGACCCATCGCCCATTCTCCACCAGCCTACAGGATCAAGTGTGGATATGTCTGCTGGTACTCCGCTATTGTAAATTGCAGTTATCTCAGTATTTGATAGAACAGAATCGAAAACAGCAAATTCATCGATCAAACCCGAAAAAGGTACAAATCCAACTGAGGTCATAGTACCTGTACCTCCAGCAAAAGTTAGGCTTGATGCCATTGAAGATCGACTTAAAGTACCTGTCCCATCGCTCGATCCGTTTACGAATATTTCTACATCGTTCCCTGAAAAAGTTACTGCCCCATGATACCATGTGTCGGCAGAAAGTGTAGTTGCTCCACTAACCCTAGAAAAGTAAATTTCAAAGCTGAGTTTAGAGTTTAAAATCTGCACAACCCTAGATTGACCACTTGCGGCATTTCCCCAGCCACACATAAAATCATAGCCCGATAAAGCGTCAGATGTAGGTTTAAACCATACGGATATTGTGAAATTAGTATCTAGGGAAATTGCGGATGTACCCATTAAAAGGTAGTCATCACTTCCGTCAAATGACCCAGAAAGAGTGTTTGTTATGGATGGTAATACTAATGGTACATCAGTTGAAAATGTTGCCCCATTAGTTCCTGTCATATTACCTTCACCTGACCCTGTATTAACTGACCCTTGATTTGCAACAGTACCAACAGTATCTGTATTCGCTGGAGCACCTCCACCTGAGTCCGTGTCACCTGTACCATCGCCATTTCTCCACCAACCTTTCGGACTTAATGAAGAGATGTCCGCTGGTACTCCACTATTATAAATAGCAGTAATATCAGTTGAGGATAATGCAGAATGGAAAACGCTTACCTCATCAATCTTACCATTAAATTGGTTTGCAGAAGAATATAGCATACCTCCAATAACTGTTTGGGTGTAAGATATTGTGTTTGTCGTTACACTCTTAGACCCTTTATCTGCTCCATTAAAATAAACCTGTGCAGAACTTGATGTAAAAACTACTGCCACATGATACCATGTGCTTGCAGAAATTGAAGTATTAGTGAATGGAAGATCGTAACCAGAAGCGTATGTATTAGCAACAATCTGTGCATCACTCCCTGTGCCTCGTATCCCTATAGCTCTGTCTTTCCCTGGACTATGTCCGTCCGTTAAACTAAACATATAATCAAACGCACCACTGCCAGGCAATGAAGCACTATTAAACCATAAGGAAATTGTGCAGTCTCCTGATGTTGCTAGATTAGATTCATCCGTGGTTAAATAGTCATCCGTACCATCGAATGATCCAGACAGAGTGTTACTAAATCCACCTCCACTAGCTGGTGCAGTAGTCCCCGCAAAACTTGGTAAACAGATTGGCATTAGCTTGCAGTGTCTCCGGCTAATACAAATACATTAGCGGCAGTTGAAACTAAAGTAGCGACTCCATGCTGACCAGCAATCTTAGTGTGCGATTGGCGATTGTTAATTGTGGTTGAGCTTGCAACAAAGGTAACTTGTCCAGCCCCTTTCTGTACAACTGAACAGGTAAACCCAGCACCTAAACTTGCAGGAACTGTTAAGTTAACCGCAGATCCTTTGTTCATAACTACGACCTTACCAGCATCACTTGTCTGCAATGTGTAATTATCTGTTTGGTCATTTAAAGTTGCATCAAATCCAAGGATTGCATTACCACCAAAATCATAACTAGATAACGCACCTGCACTTGTGGCAGATACTAAGTTAGCTACTGTTATCTTCTTGGTTGTTGCAGTTCCACTGACATCAACAATAGGTATAACGTCGGTGGTTGCTCTATCTCCGGCAGATAGTTCTGTAAGTGCGGTTATCTTTTTATTAGCCATTTTATAATTGGGTTAAAATTCAAATTCTAAATACTTGCCATCCTCAGTCTGCATGAATGCACCTGCCTGTGTAAGTATGACCAGGTTAGGTGATGGTACTCCACCACTTGTAAATACAGCAGGTGCTCCTACATTTAAATCTAGACCTAAAGCACACATCTACTTGTTGTATGCTATGACTGCACCACTCGTTAAGGTGATTGCATTTATGTTTCCGTAAATCGCAGTATTTGCAGATAGGGTCGTTGCATCTTGCCCGGTGCAAATGTCAGACAAGTTAGTAATATTACTTGTAATACTCGCAATAACTGTGTCCTCCGTGGCAAGTATTGCAAACCATCCATTTGTGTTTGTTTTGGCATCGGTAGTATTAATATACTCGCCTCCATTTAAACCTAAACCTCTATATTCTGATGCTGATCCCATAATATGTTTTTTCCTTTTATGCCGAACTAACGGCAGTTGTTCCGTAAGTAATAAATTGTATTGGGGTTGATTGCCCCTCTTGTCTTTCAAGCTTGTCCAACTCGCTCTGTAAAATTGCTTCTGCTTGTTGGTAGATTACTTGTGCCTTATCTGTCTGCCCGTCTGCTTGTAACCAATCTCCATATGCTCCAATCACCGCATACTCGCTAAATACATAGGGGAAGTCACTTGCGTCACTTGCATACTCAGGGTAGGGCGCGCGGTAATACACCCATACAGGTGCAGTTGATGTGCGGTCTGGTAGTATTGCTTCTCCGTAATCACTCGCACCTGTTACATATACATTCTTGTATGCAATGTCAGATGTTGTGCCTGTACCATATGGGTCATTCTCCGTGACTCGGAATATCTCGCTTATGGTTGTGCCAAAGTCCAGGTAGGTTAACATGCTTGCAGTTGCCGTTGCGCCACTTCCACTACCACCACTTATTGCAACTGTGGGTGTGCCTGTATATCCTGTGCCATTATTGGTAACTGCAATTCCATTTACTTCTCCATCTGCATTAATAGTTGCAGTTGCTGCTGCACTTGAACCTCCTCCACCACTAAATGCGACAGATGGTGCAGATGTATAGCTCGCTCCTCCATTTCCTACTTGCACGCTTCGTACACGCACATCTGGTATGACTTGCGTGATACGGGATACAAATGGCCATGCAGTACGATCCCAGGCTAACTTGCCAAAACGATTAAAGCTGCGTACAGCAGCAGTTGATTCAGCAGTAAGGAATGAATCCACGCCAACCATACTTACTAGGTTGGTGACCATGGTGCTTACTGCTGCTCTCCTCATGCGAAGCTTGGTTTGTCAAAGCCTCCAGATACGAAGGTCTTCTTTGAAAATGATTTGGCTTTTAAATGTGGGTTGTCACGAAAGAATTCATTCGTAAACGCTTTATCGCCCCAACAGCCTTGCTTGTATTGATGCCAGCGGAAATATTCACGGGCAGGTATTGTGCCTTTTAACTGACCTAGTCCTTCGACTTGTCCACCTTCTCCGTTCTGCTTACCACACTCTAACTCACGCTTTTTTGCCTCGTACTTCTCAAGGTCAACTTCGTAACGCAAGTGCTTCTCTAGGTTCTTCATAAACTGAGAACCATTACCTTGAGATGGTTGCCACTTTGGTATGAATATTTCTGCCATAATAAATTGATGTGGAAAAGGGAGTGACCCACATTGTGGCCACTCCCCAAATCCTAATTGCAATTAAGCAAATTGACCTAAGTCAACGATACGTAATCCGATAACAATCTCTCCAGCAGTTGCGGATGCAATCGCTGCGTCTGTTACTTCCAAGATAACGGAAGCTGCTGTGTTTGTTCCACCTACAGGTTGTGACTGACCACCTGTGAATGCATCTCCTGTGTTGAACACAGGTGCAGACATTGCGTCTACATCAAGAGCATCAATGAACTCATCGGGGTCACCACTACTTGTTCCTACGTCAATGACGAGGGAGGTTGTACCTGCAAATGCGACACTTTCGTATACACCTGCTAACTCAACTGCACCACCTGCTGGTATAGTTGCGATGGTTAATTGACCACCATTGCCGATAGTCTGTAGATCTTCGTAAGTAGCGGTGTATACGTGTGTAAAACCTCTACCTGCTTCATTATTTGATAATTCTGACATATCTTAAATCTCCTTGTTTTAAGTGTTATTAGTTGAAATACCCATGTGCAACAGGCGAGAGGCACGCAAGTCCGGCTACGACATCAACAAAACCGCGTCTTCCGCCACCTTGATTCTCAAGCTCAGTTACAGACTCAGCTTTCAAGGACATCATGCTTACATACTCAGGATCAATTAAGAGACCTGCGTTTGCGTCTACTGTGTCAGATCCGCTTGTTCTGTTGATAAACAGCGAAGGCACAACAGCCACATTACCAAAATCACCTTCGTAGATATTAACTGACAAGGTAATCTTCTTGGATTCTGCGTCTTGGTTAACAACGTAAGTTCCGTTGGTAGCTGCAAGCTGACGAGAGAATCCAGAGATATCTTTCTTCAATGTTGGGCCTGCAAGTAAGGTCAACTGTCCACCGGGCATTCCGTTTGCTTCGTACAAAGACTGAAGTACAGCATTGAACTCAGTTTCAGTTACAGGAGTTCCACCTGTGTCATTAGCAACATTTCTTGCAAATGCAGGAACATCAGAAGGTTGTCCACCCACTCCAAGCCACTTTAACATGCCTCGTGTTTTGTAAGGTGCGCCTGCTCCAGCGTCTGCTTGACGATCTTGTGAAGAACAGAATGCAGATTCGATTGAGCGTTTTACATTACGTACTGCTTTAGACTCAGCATTTGCAAATTCAGATGATACACCAGCAGTGTCCACCATCTCTTGCAGATCCGATACCATGAACGTATCGCGAAATTTTTGTATATAATTCCCGATGCGAGCGCGGTCAGCAGACTGATTTTTTGAAAGCAGTAACATCTTCGCCTTCTTCAATTCCACCAAATTCGGGCGAATTTAATTTATCAACTTGGACTTCAAAGAATGTCCCGGTTGCTTTTCCCTTTTTCATTAATGAAACGAAAGGCGTAGATTCTGGTTCAAGCGTTGAAATTATCGATGTGAGATCCTCTTTATTTCCGCTTGTATTGTATGTCGTGGCTTTAGCCATATTTATATCCTCCTATTGTGTTTAAATTTATGCGATTGCTCGCTTTAGTTTTATGTAATTCTGGTAGTCTGCTATGTTACCTGACTTCTCAAATTTAGCATGAGCAGCCTGTACAAGCTTCTTGTGTTTACTTCCCTCGGATCTTGGTTTACTTGCCCCCTGCTTCTGCACTTGCGACAGGAGCAGTTGGTTTCTTCAATTTCTTCGGTTGACCTGCATTAGCTTGTCTTGCTTTAACTGCCTTTAATCCTTCCACCATAAGCCCAAGTGCAAAGTTGCTGTTGGGTAGGTGTTCGACTAATGGTTTGTAAAGTGGACTTTGCTTTACCTGCATGAATACTTTGTAATCCTCACTCTCTCCATCACTTAGGAAGTCAAAAGTTTGTATTGCTTGTTGGTCACTTGCTTGTCTTTCCTTAATCCAGGCTTCTCTTGCAGGAGCATCTTTGCGAAGGATTTTTGGCATTCGCTTTAATTCTCCTTAGATCCGCTTTGGTGTAAGTCTTGTCGGCATCCTTGACCACATATTCATTGCCAGCATCATCGTACTCCACTTCGTTTTCCATCCCTTCGTCTGCCCATTCAATGAGCGTGTTAAGGTTCTCTACTTCCTTGGTAAGTGCGTTGACATCGTTGACATTATGCAGGGCATTATCTTTTAGGAATGCAGGTTGTTCAGCAGGCACGGGTGCTTGCTCAACTTGTGCTTGGAGTTCTTGGTTCTCAGCAAGCAATGCTTTCTTCTGTGCGGTTAGTTTCCCAAACCTTTTAATTGCAGAAGCATTTAGATGCTTGGCAAGTTCCTTAGACTCCTCCTCGGATAATGAATCCAAATCCAGGTCTTTAAACTTTGAAAGAACATCTGAAGGTTGTACGGGTTGCTCATCTGATTCCTCATCTGATTCCTCCGGCACTTCAGCAGACTGATCCTCTGATTCCTCTTCTTCCGTAGATTCTTCTGCAACGGGTTCTGATTCCTCTTCGGTTGTGGTTTCAGTATCCTCGCTTTGGCGTTTCTGCATCAAGGATGATGCGAGTTCTGCCATTGTTAGGTTACCTTCACCAGACGTTAAACTATCAACAGAATTTTCGGAGGATTCTGAGTCAACCTCTTGAATTGCTTCTTCCATAAGATCAAGGCATAAGTAGCCTAGTGTAGCAAAATGTAGTTCAGTATGGCAAAAATGGCAACAAAAAAGCCCCTGTGACCCAACCCCACGAAAGGTCACAGAGGCATGAGCTATACTAACTATAATCTACCAACATAGAAAAATCATAACTTATAAAAGGTATCGAGTTCCTCGTCTATTGCTTCAAGCTTTCCACACATCATGTAGTGTCTGTTTGTGCTATCTACTATAGCTTTGGTCTGCAATTGCCGGATAACTTCTTCTCTCATTGCTTCTCTCATCGCAATGTATTGCTTAAAGTGTGGATCGTTCTTCAACATGGATAATGCCTGGATTGCTTCCTCGGCATCTATCTCGTGGTAGGTTTTTCTTTTACGGGGACTCATTTTGTATAGTTGTATATAATTCCTATTAATAAAAAAAGGATGTCGCAGATAACATCACGTTCCAAAAAAAAGAAGAAGATGGTAAGTAGGGCAACCCACTCTCGTTGAAAGCTGTGCATCCATCATTTTCTTTTGCGTGCAGTCTTGGCTGCTTTCTTAAATGCCTTTGCAGTGGGTGCGCCTTTTGATCCAGGCTTTCTCATTTTTTCACCACTACCTTTTTTTATGCGCTTTCTTTTAGCGTGTATGTTTTTATATAAACTCATCTAACAATCCCATGCTTTGCGTGACCAATAATTGGCACTTAGTTTATTTGTCTTACCTTTAATACCACCTGACCTTGCACAGTAGCTCTTCTTGCGTGCAGGTTGGTTTTTCTTAATGGACATCTTCGGATCTCCAAAGCGTACAAGTTTTACTTGGTCTCCTTGCTTGGCTAAGACTGCAAACTTCTTAGTCTTACCTGGTGTACGCTTGGGTTTATTGTAACCGCTAAATTTCTCTTTGCGGTAGGTAATCATTTTTTCTTACGACCACCACATTTCTTTTTAGTCATTTTCTTTTTAGGTCTTCCAACCTTACTTCCATAAGTTCCCTTACCATACGGCATAATTTTATCCTCCTGTTGGTGCTGCTCCTGTTGATCCAAATTGTGTGGGTGCTGCGCCTAGCCTGCCAATCTCAGCATTCTCTTTTTGCTGAACCTGCATTTGTCTTTGTTGCATATAATTGGAAATACGCTCCTGTAGGGCAGGATCTTGTTGTACCTTTTGTGCCACATCGGGTTGCGCTAACCATTGCTGGAATATCTGCAACTTCATCTCGTGGGCATCATTAGGTTTAACATTGGGTGGTACACCAGCATAGATTTCTGCAATGGTCTGTCTTTCTTCATCCATTGCTTTTTGCGATGCAGTTTCTTTGGGAAGCATGATACTTTCCGCAGCCCCCGGTAAAATCTGTCCAACTGCAATTTGTAATAAACGCTCAGTATCCAGCGTGCCATTCTTATCGAGTTGTGCGCCAAGTTGTGCAATTGCTTTTACACGTTCAAGCATTTGTTCTGGATCTTGTGTGGCAGCATCAAACTGCATGTAAAAATCAAATCGTTCACCAGCATTTCCTTTATCATACTTCTGCATGTCCTGCATTCCTGTGACACGGAAGTATTCTTGGTCTGGGCCATACTGTTGGTAAAGGGAGTATACTTGATCGAGTACAAGTTTTAAGTGATGAAATACTTTATCTATCACTTCTTGTTGCTTCATCTGTGCTTCCACAGGATTTACTCCTGGTGCATTTCTACCAAAGTATCTATCTGCTTGCTCTTGTATGTATCTACGAAGTTCTACATTAACACCAGATCCACGGGGTGTGTCTGCAAATCTTACTTCACCAGGTACACGATAAGGTAATTTTACACCTGGCCCAAAACGGGAAGGGCGCGCCCAAGAGGGTGTTCCAAAGGAGGTAAAGTTGTTAACGATTGTGCATCAATCGCTGCATCTGTTTCGACCTTGAGTACCTGCTGCAAGCTTTCAATAAGCTCCGGGTATGACCTAGACGAGTATAATTTTTTGTCTGTTTTTTCAAGGGTGGTTACAACGAATGGATATTGCCCATGCGCATAATCAAGTAATTGATGCTTGGCATAAAGATCAGATATATTGGCGTGGTAGATCGTACAGTAAATACCGGGTACATTATCCTCATCCAATAGTCTTTGATAACAGTACACAATTCTAACAAGGCTATTATCATTGTTTCTGGTAAACTCATCATTCTCACGCAATTGATAGATGTTCTCATCTGTATCCTCGCCTTGTCCTGCAAGTTCAATCGCAGCATTTACAAACTCTTCTGACCATTTTTCGGTGCTAATTTTAGACCTTAATTGCTCTGGAGTTAAACTCAATACATGAAACATGTATGGTGCTTCCTGTGGATCTATACAATAGCTTGGCCAAAATACATCCTCATCTGGTGCAAGGGCTTTGATCTTGGGTCTACTTACAACTTGGCGTGTGACAGGTACTGTGGTTTCTCCATCCTTACGCATTTCCTTTAACATTGCCCGTGCCTTGGGCTTGCTAATATCAAACTGTGTTTTAAGTGCCTCACTTAATTCCTCGTCCATACTTCCATCCTGTATAGCTCCGGCAATTTGTGGGAGGACTTGGGCAATCTCTTCAAGCTTAATGGTCTGTTGTTGCTTTAGTTCTTGATTCTCGTACCAAGCATAATGAACCATCATACCTTTTTCAAAAAGATGATTTAATCCAAGTTCAATCTCAGGGTAGAACTCCTGCATCTTAGAATTAATTAACCATCGAAGGAACATACTCACCACATTGGCACGCTCAACATCACTTGATTCTGTGGGTGTGGCTATAATGTGACCTCTGCGGATTGCATTCATTGACATTGCCACTCGGCAAGTAATCAATTCATCGGCCATGCGAATCTCTTGATCGCTCGCCCCAATCCAAGGAAATACCTCACCTGTTGAATGCTGGTTTGCGTGCTTCTTAAAGTCATCACTCTTACCTGCCCATAAACAATTACGGACATCGTAATCTCTTTGTCTACGATCTAACCATTCACCTAAATCGCTCTGTGTACGCTTGTACGCTTCACTAAGGTAGGCAATGTCAGGCTCTTTTGAGACATATAGTAATTCTGGATCGCTGGCAGAGAGCATGTGTAGCATAAAACTACATTAGCACCCTTATGTAGTCAATCTAATATCCACCACCACCTGTGACCTGGATGTCACGATGGGTGACGTGGTCTGCTCCACTTACAAATAAATATCGCAGGCAATCAATTTGGTCAGAGAAGTAATCACTCTTGGATTCTCCGGCATATTCAAGCATGGAAGATATTGTATTCTCGCATTGATCGGAGAAGTAAAGCTTGGGGCAATTCTTGTCTGTCATGGGTTCTGTATCATCCCAGCTAAGTGCATCATTGATCTTGGCAATACCTGAGTCTATGGACACACCTGGTGCAGCACGCATCACAAATCCCATGTTACTCATTGTATTGATTATATTACTTTCTCCCTCTTTTGTACGCACTGTGGCTGCTCCCATTCGTGGGTCAACTATCCGTTCAAATATTTCCTCACCATCCTCCTGTGCTTCAAAATAGGATAAGTAATCACTGTACCCCCAACCCAGAGGACGTTGTCCAGGGCCAGGCTTGCCCACTGCTTTACCAGCACCATTAATATGTGGAATTGCCCATGCTCCCATCGTGCTATCAGGAAACTCACGATAGACATATATCTTACCATCCTTCGTCACACCTGCCCATAATCCAACCCAAGGTTTACTACCACCTGGATCGCAGATGAAGTAACGTGTTACATTTACAGATGGATCGAGAATAAAAGGAATCTTGCTATGTTCTATTACATTTGTCTCACGCTGGAACTTTGGGAATTTTCCTCAAAGCTTTTGCTTGGAATGCCGAATAATCGGGCAAGCTTTACCTCCTGTGGTTGCTTGGAATAGGTACGCACAAGTTCATTTGCATCCACAAAGGGACTCATCTGTGACCAAAAATAATATATGCGACAGTCAGGCCAATTAGCAGACACTTGTTCAGTAGGCAGTTCCTTATCCATTAATTCACTATACTTTGACCTGACTGTCGTAGCTCCTTTCAATAAACTATTAACTAATGGCGTGTATCCTTGCAGAGTAGTAAAGGTCAGAATCAAGCGACCATGATTATCTGTAAGTCTTGCCAATAATGTATTAAAAATATTCTCAGGAATTTCCTCATCTGCATGAATTGCATGGGCTGCCCATCCCTCAAAGATTTGTGGGTCTGCCATATATTGCCTGTAATTATTAAAATATATCGTACTCCCACGTTCTGCATCTGGATGTGTGGGGGGAAGGATTGCTTTGCCTGCATTAAATCCATTCTTCTGTGTGTATTGTAGTGAATGATTCTCACTCTTCTTCTTGCTTCTCTTGTACCTTGCCGGAAGGGAGTCCCATATATAACGCTGGGAATCACTTATACTTCTTTCCTCACTGACATGCAAAGAACGAATCTCTGCTTCGGGTATGTTCTGTGCCAAGTGGACAAGCAAGCGTGAAGCGAAGGTAGTCTTTGATGAACGATTCCCTCCAAGGCAAACATGTATCTTTGTATCCTTCCAATTATCCATTACCCTACGCCACCCAGGAAGAGTCCAACCCCATTCGATTGGATCTTCCTTCTCGCTGTTTGGTTGATCGAGGAGCAAGCGTGTAAGTGTTTCTGCTCGTACAGGATCTTGTACAGTTAGCTTGTCTATCTCCTCATCTGACAATGCACACTTTAACTCTCCTCTATCATACTTAAAGTCATCTGTCCAAGGCACGCCAAAGCGAGCGTCTATTTCATCTGCATAGGTTATCTTACCCACGATTTAATATCTCAATACCTACGATGATTGCTTCTTCGAGCGTGTTGCACGGGATTTCCTTTTCACCGATTGTCCAGCATTCCGTATCCTCTCCAACGTCTCTGGGCTTAATTGCAAGGGTGGTGGCCCTAGCTTTTTGTAATTGCACTTCGGTAATCTTACAACTGATTCGGATATCGCTCGTCCGTATTTTTTCCAATAAATCGGATTGTATCCCTTGGGTACTTTCACTTGTCATTACATTTGCAGGCATCTTCATAAAATTGCTTCCATTGCTTGCCACATTGCCAACATCTCTGCCATCCAAATGGGGCTTTTCTTGCCCATAACTTCTGCTGCTCGATAGTCCATTCATCATCACCATCTATCCATTTCATGCTTGCCTGGCTTGCTCCTCAGTTAATTGCTTCCATAGATCACAACATCTGACCTTTAGATCCGTTACTTCCTTGGATAGCTCGTCATTATGTTTCTCCAGATCAATGACCCTGCTTTTAAGCACCATGTTCTCATCCGTTAATCTTCTCACCCATAATGGCCAACTCTCCAACTTCTCTCCCGTGGGGGCATATATATTCATTCTTCGTCCTCCTCATCTAGTTCCATGTCACATTCAAACTCTATGACATCCTGGTCGTAGTATTCTTTAGCTGCATCCACCATACATTGAACAATTTCTTCATCCTCCATATCAGATTCCTCTGACCAACGATGAATCATATTCTTAAATTCGTGGTAACATTGTTCTCTTGCTTGCATGATTTTTTATATCAAATTTTCCTCTGCATGGTTCTTTGCGTGGTATCGATGTTCGATACACTGAACCATGGGCGTTGATTGCTAGTTGATTCTTGTTCCAAAATCTGTGCCAAGCTTCGTTCATTTCTGTTGTGCTTATTGGGCATTCAATTCCTTCCATAAAGTCTTCCATGCTAGTTCTGCGGTATCCACATTAGACATCCTTAAATAATTCTAGGTTTTCGTAATAAAGCCTGCGAAAACGTGGGTGTACATATAGCCCATTCTCCATTCTGTATTTCCACTCATTTCTATAATGTTCAAAGCAATACTGCTCAAAGGCATGTGTATTCCCATCAAACGCATTACAAGCATCCTTCTCGTCCTTGCGCTTCTTTATAAACTTATTACGAGCGTATGTATCGTGGTTGTACAGTATGGACTTCTTGGTAACCACAGAGCGCCACTTAACTTCCTTCCTTATATCCAAGCGACTAACCACACACGCCTTAACTCCTTAAGTATATCTTTTAACGCTTGTGACACACGCGCACCACAAACCTCAAACTTCTTAGCAATCTCATTGTACTTCAATCCATCGAAATAATACAACTCTACCAGAATGCGATCCGCTTCAGACATTAGACCAAGCAAGGTAAATGCGTAGTCCTTCATCTCTATATCATCCACAAAAGTCATTACCTTCTCTTGATACGTTCCCATTCAATGCGTTGAAGCTCATCCTCACTCTCTTCCTCCTCTTCGCTCGGCATGTCTCCTCTTACATCGTAATCAACTTCATCATCATCTATCATATCAATCTGTCCCTTCCATCGTACTTACCTTCCAAGGTGTACATATCTTTATCTTCCCTCTTAACCTTGACCACACTACCCAAACCAAATTTACCCGGCTTTGCCCGGAACTTGCCATGTGTGCCATCATCAAATTCTATGAATCGTAAGTAAGGATTACCCGGTAACATATATACCTTAGCCAAGCGTACTTCCCCCCATACTCTGTTTAATCATTCCTTCCTTAATCAAAGTACGCTCACTCTTCTCTTCCTCTTCCTTCTGCGGTTCTTCCATCAGGAGCAATTTAGCAACCATCTTCTTGCTTAGTCGCTTCTGACTAAACGCAAGCCTGACTGTGATAGGCTTTACTCCCATCAACTTGCTAAACTCCGTGTAGTTCATACACGCCTTCTTTAATATCTCTTTTCCCCTATCAACATCCATTTGTAGCCTTATGTAGTCTTACACTTGACAATGCAAGTATTTTCTGAAAAAAAGTAAAAATACACTCATGCCTAAGCAATATAAACGACAAGCAAGGAAACCAGGTACTGTCCGTGGATTCTGTGATGATATGACAAAAAATAATATAATTAAATCAGCAGCTAAGATTGCAGCCAAACAATCAAATGGGAAAAAAGAAGCTGAGATCCTAATGAAACAAGATCCGGAACTTCGTAAGTCCATTGGTAATTTTCTACGCTATCGTTTAGACATGACTGAACAGGAGTTCCTCAACCAGGTAAACTCCAAGCTGTCCGATATGGTAGCAGATTCCCTAAACACACTTCATAACAAACTAGATGAAATACCTCCACAAAATCTAGCCTATGCAGTGGCTGTACTCATGGATAAATTCCTTACCGTCTCAGGTAGACCATCAAACATTACCGCATCCGCAAATGTAACCCTAGGTTCATCTGATATGTCCCCAGATCAAGTACGCTCCATTCTCAAAGGGGCAACTAAAGAAGTAAAAAAACAACCCACACAAGCATCCGAAGATAAAGTAGTAGACATCACGCCAGATGATGATGACTCCGCTAAATAAACAAATCATTGCCCTACGCAAAAAAGGTCTGACCTTTCCTCAAATTGCAAAGAAATTAAAATGTTCCAAATCTACTGTATCCTATGCTCTGCGTAAAAAAACACGGGATCTTGCCAAGGAAAGGAATGATAATTATCCAAGAAGTCTTAAAGCAATCATTAATAAAATCTATTCCTTCCAAAATCCTAAACCACTTTCCAAACAAACCAAGCCTGCCTGGTATCTTAATAAATCAAAAAGACAGACATCCAAAGCAATATCAGATAAAGCCAATCGTTTCCAAAGACCTATGACATTCAATTATAAAGATGTTCATAAAAAATATGGTGACACTTTTCCATGTGCGCTTACAGGTAGACCTATAGACTTTCACGATCCAGATACCTATGAATATGACCATAAGACTCCCACAGCTCGTGGTGGGGATAATTCTATGGATAATCTCCAAATTGTATGCCCAGAAGCAAACCGGGCAAAAGGTATGATGACAGATCAAGAGTTCCTCGATCTATGTAAGGAAATTGTTATCCATGCAGGACATCGGATATACAAACCTATGGATAAATAAGATCGTATTCCCGATCTACTAGCTCAAACTACATTACCATACGCCTCGAATCGAGGCCATGCTGTATGGGGGGTAGGGGGGCATGAAAGGAATTAAACATGGGGGCATTCACCCTATCATAACCATGCGCAAACAACGCCCCCAACGAGGGGGCAATATTGCAAAAAAAGTTATGTGGGGGGTGATAATAATATAGAAAGAACGCAGGTGCGCAGGCGCACCCCCGCCCCCCCGGGTGCGTGCCTAGCGTATACGCAAACGTGCGTCTATTTATAGCGTCAGGTAGGGTTGCACTTCTTGTTAGAAATTGCAAGGTATGCATGAATAGTGCTATTGCGTGGATTGACTTGTCAAGATTGCATGATTGCGTGCGATTGCGTGGTCCAGGTCAATTGATTGCAAGCTTGGTCTTTCAACTTTGCAAACTACCATGCCAACCTAGATTTGCTTTACACATGTAAAGCTAAAAGTGGTTACCGGGAGGAATGAGGTTAAACACCCAAGCAGACGCCGCAATATCAGCACCAACAGAAAACGTTCTGTT
>UEXL01000149.1_pt1 | contig 36385 bp, 55 predicted proteins | sample 1796671 | NCBI WGS metagenome assembly UEXL01 (sample SAMEA4772471, study PRJEB27181) | metagenome | reverse complement strand
TTATTTTGATTTCCATTGTCGCTTTTGTGCTCATATTCGCTGAAATGAGAAAGCGCTCTGAAGCTTTCCGCGATAGCCTAGACAGATTGATGCTTAAGCTTCCTATTGTTGGAGACATAACCTTCAAAGCGACTATTGCTCGATATGCTCGCACTCTATCAACGACCTTTTCAGCCGGTGTCCCACTGATCGACGCTCTCGATGCCTGCGCCGGCGCCACCGGCAACGTCGTTTATCGAAAAGCTGTACTCCAAGTAAAAGAAGATGTCTCCACCGGCCAGCAGCTACAGTTTGCCATGCGATCCACTGGTGTATTTCCAGCAATGGCATTGCAAATGACTGCTATTGGCGAAGAATCCGGTGCATTAGATGCCATGCTGGAAAAAGTCGCTATATACTGTGAGGATGAAGTTGACAACGCCGTCGACGGCCTGACCAGCATGATGGAACCTCTGATCATGTCTGTACTGGGTGTTCTCATCGGTGGCCTGATTATCGCCATGTACCTTCCCATCTTCCAGCTTGGGGCAGTGGTATAACGTGTCCGAAACACTCAACCTTCTCTCTTCCAGCCCGACCCTTTTGGTCGGGCTTTGTGTTGTTATGGGGCTGCTGGTAGGCAGTTTTTTGAATGTGGTCATTCATCGCTTGCCGCTGATGATGGAGCGGAGCTGGAAGCAGGAAGCCCGCGAAGTCCTTGAGCTGCCAGCGGAAGACATGACGGCATTTTCAACCTGGTGACGCCGCGTTCGCGCTGCCCGAAATGCAACCATGCGATCAGCTGGTATGAAAACATTCCCGTGTTTAGCTGGCTGGCCCTGCGCGGCAAGTGCAAGGGCTGCAAAACGCCGATCAGCAAGCGCTACCCAATTATCGAACTTGTCAGCGGTGCCCTTGCCGGGCTTTGTGCTTGGCACTTCGGGTATGGCCCTGGTTGGTGTTTACGCTTTTTGCGACCTGGCTGTTGCTGGCTGCCGCCATGATCGATGCGGACACCACTTTGCTGCCGGATACCTGAACTACTGGCTGCTGTGGGCAGGCTTACTGGCTGCCGTTATGGGCGTATCGCCGGTTTCATTGAGCGATGCGGTTATTGGCGCCATGGCCGGGTATCTTTCGCTGTGGAGTGTTTACTGGCTGTTCAAGCTGATCACCGGAAAAGAAGGCATGGGCTACGGCGATTTCAAGCTGCTGGCCGCGCTGGGTGCCTGGGTCGGCTGGCAATACCTGCCGGTGATTATTCTTTTGTCATCGGTGGTCGGGCTGGTCTTTGATCGCCATGATGATGTTCAGCGGCGAAAAGCGCACGCAAATCCCTTTCGGTCCTTATCTGGCCACGGCCGGGTGGATTGCCCTGCTCTGGGGCGATATCGTCAGCTCGTATCTGGGTATGTTTAAACTTTGATCACGCAAACACGCCCCACGCTACACGCAGGCACGCCAACTGGCACCGCGTGATGCGTGCCGCGTGATGCATGCAAGCGGAATTCATCATGTTTGTTGTTGGCCTCACCGGTGGCATTGGTAGCGGCAAGACCGCTGCCACGGATTATCTTGCTCAACAGGGCATCACCATCGTGGATGCGGATCTTGCATCACGCGTGGTGGTTGAACCCGGGCAACCCGCCTTACTGAAAATTGCCGAGCATTTTGGCCAGCATGTCATCGCCGACGACGGCGCGCTGGATCGGCGGGCACTCCGCGAGATCGTGTTTGCTGACCCGGACGCACTAAAAGCTCTCGAAGGGATTACCCACCCTGCCATAGGTGACGAACTTCGCCGGCAGATCGGGGCGAGCCAATCGCCCTACACCGTGCTGGTCTCCCCTCTGCTGCTGGAAACCTCACAAAAAGCCTTGGTAGACCGCATTCTGGTCATTGATGCCTCTGCAGAATTGCAGGTAGAGCGCACCATGGCACGGGATCAGGTGCCGGAAGCACAGGTCGCAGCGATCATGAAAGCACAACTGGCGCGAACCAGCGGCTGGATCAGGCCGATGATGTCATCGAGAATCATGGTTCTCTAGAGGCGCTCCACGAACAGCTGCAAGTGCTGCATCAGCACTACCTGACATTGGCAGAATGAATGTCGGGTTACGCCGCTTCGCGGCTAACACGACCTACGGCTCTTCGCGCGCAGGCACGCTCCTACAGCTATGTATTTTGTAGGTCAGATTAGCCTAAAGGCGTAATCCGACATGAAGCGTTTGCCGCGGGCAACAGGCTTCGTTGCCACACAAAACAGCACGCCTAACCACATATACGATTCGCAGTGGACATGAGAACATTCCCGCCCACACAATTCCCCGTAAATGGATGGATACGCGAACCCAATCATGACTGACAAAACCCCGGCCAAGAAAGCCACCCAGACTTACCCCTGCCCACAGTGCAAAAGCCTCACTCGCTGGGACAACAATCCCTGGCGGCCGTTTTGTAGTGAACGCTGCAAGCTAATTGATCTCGGGGACTGGGCGACAGAGCGCCACGCTATTCCGGGTGATGACGATGCCCCCGGAGACTTTGAAGAGTTTTAGTAAGCGTTCAACACCACGCACGGATGAAGTAAAACTCTGCGTTGTTGGCATCCGGGTTGCAGAATGTCGGGTTACGCCGCTTCGCGGCTCTCTGCCCTAGGGTAAACACGACCTACGCGGCTGTCAAAAGCGCCCTAACACGTCTGCAGAACACTAATCACGGCCAGAAGGCGCGGATACCCGCCACGCCCACCGCGCCGTGATCACGGGCGTTGACCAGATCGCCCGGTGCCACACCTCCCAGCGCATAACAGGCAAGCGGCGCCCTTCATTAGCAACTCCACTTGCGGCCAGCCCAATGCAGGCTTACCCGGATGTGTCGGCGTGGGCAGGACAGGTGAAATCAGCGCCATATCCAGGCCCAGATTGCCTGCCTTATCCCGGGCCGCCTGATCATGCACCGCGGCACTGGTGATTCCATCAAATGCGGGCCGCTCATCCAGCTGGGCCAGTGCCCTGCCCGGAAAATGCAGGGCAAATACACCCAGCGCTTTTGCTGTCGCCACACTCTGCGTGTCCACAGCACGCAACCAGACTTTTACGCCGCGTTGCTGACATTGCGCCACGATCGCGGCCACCTCGGCATGGTCACTCCACTGCCGCAAATACAGTCCCTGCCGCTCCGCATCCAGCCGATCAATCCCGGACAATAACTCACGAAAAGAAATCTTCCGGCGCGACCACTAACTGCTCAGGCAGCGGATGGCATTCACCACCGGCTGATTAGCCGCCGGGAAGCGCAAACCCGACAGTTCATCCGGAAGAAACCACTGCACCCGCTGCCCTTCCCGGCCTTCCGGCTCACCCTGCCAGACGCAGACATCACGAAAGTGCAGGGTCACGTGCAGATCATCGTACTGGTGGGCAATCGTCATAAAAGGGCTGGACGTCGCCCCTGCCATGCCAAGCTCCTCTTCCAGCTCGCGAGCCAACGCTTCGCTCAGCGCCTCACCTTGCTCCACCTTGCCACCGGGAAACTCCCAGCGCCCGCCCTGATGCTTGTGATCAGCGCGCTTGCTCAGACAAATACGGCCATCGCCGCCACGAATGATGGCAGCGACGACGGTAATGGCGGGGGTTGAGCTTGTTGGCATGGGACTCTTTCCGAATATCTGCGGGTGACTGAGTGCAAGCAAAGCTATTGGCTTGTCGGATTACGCCTTTCAGGCTAATTCGACCTACGGTCTGGCGTGAAGCATGGTGCGTGGTGCGTGGTGCGTCTAGGTCCGATACTCCGCATTGATCTTTACGTAGTCATAGCTGAAATCACAGGTCCATACGGTGCACTGCGCATCCCCGACGCCAGATCCGCCCGAATGGTGATTTCCGGTTTTGCCATCACCGCCGCGCCTTGTGCTTCCTCATAGCTGTCCGCCACGCCACCCTGTTCTACCAGCGGCAAATCGCCCAGCCAAACGCTGACCTTGTCCACATCCAGCGCCGCAATCGGCGCCCGGCCAATGGCGGCCAAAATACGGCCCCAATTAGGGTCCGAGGCAAACAGCGCCGTTTTCACCAGGGGGGAATGGGCAATGGTTTCAGCCACCGCTCGTGCGTCACTCGCTGGCGGCCCCGGTCACGGTAATTTCCACAAACTTGGTGGCCCTTCACCATCACGCACCAGCGCCTGAGCCAGTTCAGTGAAGACCTCTTCCAGCGCCTGATACAGCAGCTGACTGTGACCATCCAGCGCGGTGATCTCATCCATTTCAGCCTGAGCCGTGCTGATTAACATGCAGGCATCATTGGTGGAGGTATCCCCGTCCACCGTCACCCGGTTGAAGGATTTATCCGCCAGGGCTTTCACCCACTCATCCAGCAGTGGCTTGGCAATCGGTGCGTCGGTGGCGATAAAACCAAGCATGGTGGCCATGTTTGGCTTGATCATGCCGGAGCCCTTGGACATCCCTGTGATCGTCACTGGCACACCATCCATTTCCACCCGCCGACTGGTGAGCTTGGGGTAGGTATCGGTGGTCATGATGCCTTCCGACGCCCGCCCCCAATGATGGACATCCAGTGCATCCAGCGCCTTGGGCAAGCCGGTGGCAAAGGCCTCCAGCGGAAACTGTTCTCCGATAACCCCGGTGGAATACGGCAGGATTTCATCCGCATCACAACCTGCTGCTTTCGCCAGCAACTCACAGCTGGCCAGGCAGTTTTCCAGGCCTTTTTTGCCGGTGCCTGCATTGGCGTAGCCCGTGTTGATCATCAGGTATCGTGGCGTAGTGGCAGCCAGGCGAGACTTGGCTACCTGTACTGGCGCAGCACAGAAACGATTAAGGGTGAACACACCACTGACACGACTCCCCTGTGCCAGCTCCAGCACTACCAGATCCTTGCGATTGGCTTTTTTGATGCCCGCTTCGACGGCGGCAAGCCGCACGCCAGGAACCGGCAACCACTCAGACTGTGTCATCACACTTTTCCTGCTATCCATGTATTGAAAGCTTGCTATGAAACAAGCGCCCTACCAAGCGTGGAGCTTTGCAGAGCTGCTCCCAGGTTGTTTGTCGGATTACGCCTTTCAGGCTAATTCGACCTACGAATTGAAACAATAAGCCCAAACAAAGAAAGCACCGGTATGACCGGTGCTTTTGGTTTTCCTTGCCGCTTGAAGCTTGTTGCTTGAGGCGGCTTTTATTCAATCTTACCGTGACACTGCTTGTACTTCTTGCCGGAACCACAAGGGCAAGGTTCGTTACGGCCGACTTTGCGGCCGTCCCGGACCACTGTCTTCGGCTGTTCACCCTGCTGGCGCGGCTGGGCATCGCCGTCGGTGCCCGGCTCGGCCACCGCCTGCATTTTCATTTTTTCCGCCTGCAGACGCGCCTCTTCCTCGCGCTGCTGCTCCAGACGTTCCACTTCGTCATCACGACGCACCTGGAAGCTGTGCAGCACACGAATCAGTTCATGCTGGATCTGGTTAAGCAAGCCCTGGAACAACTCGAAAGCTTCTTTCTTGTATTCCTGCTTGGGGTTTTTCTGGGCGTAGCCGCGCAGGTGGATGCCCTGGCGCAGGTGATCCATGCTCGCCAGGTGCTCTTTCCAGTGGCGATCCAGAATTTGCAGCATCAGGTGCTTCTCGATCTTGCGCAAATCCTCGGTACCGATCTCGCCTTCCTTACGCTGGTAATCCTCGTCCATGCGCTCGACCAGCTTTTCGATCAGGCCCTCGATATGCAGCTGATTGTCTTCGTTGAGCCACTGGCCAATCGGTGCATGGCACTGGAATTCCGCATCCAGGGTTTTCTCCAGGCCCGGGATATCCCACTGATCTTCCACAGAGCCCGGCGCCATGTAATCGTGGACCACTTCGGTCACCACATCGCGACGAATCCCTTTCACGGAATTTACCAGATCATCGGCTTCCAGAATCTGGTCACGCTGGCCGTAGATGACCTGACGCTGGTCGTTGGCAACGTCATCGTATTCCAGCAGGTTCTTGCGGATATCAAAGTTGCGCCCTTCCACCTTGCGCTGGGCATTTTCGATGGCGCGAGTTACCCAGCGGTGCTCAATGGCTTCGCCGTTTTCCAGGCCCAGAGAGCGCATCAGGTTGCGAATCTTGTCTGATGCGAAGATGCGCATCAGGTCATCTTCCATGGACAGGAAGAAACGGGTGTAGCCCGGATCACCCTGACGACCCGCACGACCGCGCAGCTGATTATCGATACGGCGGGACTCATGGCGCTCGGTACCGATGATGTGCAAACCACCGGCTTCCATAACGGTATCGTGGTTTGCCTGCCACTCGGCACGGATTTTCTCCGCTTCTGCCTCGGACGGGGTGTCCATATGCTTGATCTGCTCTTCGGGATTACCGCCGAGCACGATATCCGTCCCCCGACCCGCCATGTTGGTGGCAATGGTGACCGCTCTCGGCCGCCCTGCCTGGGCAATAATCTGGGCTTCGCGCTGGTGGAACTTGGCGTTCAGCACCTCGTGAGCAATCTTGTCCTGCTTCAACGCTTGGACAGATACTCCGACGCTTCAATGGTAGCCGTACCCACCAGCACCGGCGCGCCCTTGGCCACCGCCTCGGTCACTTCCTTGACGATAGCGTCGAATTTTTCCTGCAGGCTCAGGTACACCAGATCATTGGCGTCAATCCGCACCATGGGTTTGTTGGTGGAACCACCACCACATCCATGCCATAAATCTGGCGGAATTCCAGGGCCTCGGTGTCCGCAGTACCGGTCATGCCGGACAGCTTGTTATAAAGACGGAAATAATTCTGGAAGGTGGTGGACGCCAGGGTCTGGTTTTCCTGCTGGATATTCAGCCCTTCTTTCGCCTCGATGGCCTGATGAATACCTTCGGACCAGCGACGCCCCGGCATGGTACGGCCGGTGTGTTCATCCACGATCACGATCTGGTCGTTCTGAACAATGTAATCCCGATCGATATGGAACAGGGCATGGGCTTTCAGCGCCGCATGCACATGGTGGAGCAGCGCCAGGTTATGGGCCGCGTACAGGCTTTCGCCCTGCTCCAGCAACTGGTTGCTGACCAACAGCCCTTCAATTTTCTGATGGCCGGATTCAGTCAGCTCTACTTGCCGTTGTTTTTCATCAACGAAGTAATCGCCTTCGCTCTCTTCCGTTTCTTTCTCCAGTTGCGGCATCAGCTGATTCACCGCCTGGTACAGCTCGGAGGAGTCCGCCGCCGGGCCGGAAATAATCAGCGGGGTTCTCGCTTCATCGATCAGGATGGAATCCACCTCATCGACGATGGCGTAGTTCAGCCCGCGCTGCACACGGTCTTCCAGCCGAAAGCCATGTTGTCACGCAGGTAATCGAAACCGTATTCGTTGTTGGTCCCGTAGGTAATATCCGACGCATACGCAGCGCGTTTCTGTTCGGTGGGCTGCTGGGAAAGGATGATCCCCACTGACAGGCCCAGGAATTCGTACAACGGGCGCATCCAGTTGGCGTCACGCTCGGCCAGGTAATCATTCACCGTGACCACATGCACCCCTTCACCGGAGAGCGCGTTCAGGTAGGCCGGCAGGGTCGCCGTCAGGGTTTTACCTTCACCGGTACGCATCTCGGAAATGCGACCTTCATGCAAGGAGATCCCGCCCATCATCTGCACGTCGAAATGGCGCATCCCCATCACCCGGGTAGAGGCTTCGCGGACTACCGCAAAGGCTTCGGGCAGCAATTCATCCAGGGTTTTGCCATCTTTAAAGGCCTGCCGGAAAGCGGTTGTCTTGTGCTGCAGGTCGCCATCGGTAAGCTGCCCCATCGCATCTGCGTGGCTATTAATGGCGTCGACCAGCTTTGCCATTCGCTTGATTTCACGATCATTCTTGGTGCCGATGATTTTTTTTACGATGGTACCCAGCATAAAACTTCCGGTTCAGTAAAGTCAGGACAAACAGCCCGATGGCGGCAAGGTTATTCCCCGCAAGGTGAGCCATTCTAAACACAATAGGATTGAGAGATAAGGTGGTATTCGCCGTAATCAAGGCCCGATAACGAAAAACGGCCCCATCGGGCCGTTTTGCATTTTCAGTTTTAGCGACGGGCGCGGTAAATATAAGGCTGCGGGTTCACTTGAGCGCCGTTTTTGAGCACTTCGTAGTGCACATGCGGGCCCGTGGAGCGGCCGGAGCTCCCACCTTGCCCACAACATCACCGGTTCGAACAATTTCACCCGGCTCAACCAGCAACTCCTTGGCGTGCCCATAACGGGTGGAGAGGCCATTGCCATGATTGATCTCAACCATTTTCCCATAACCTGAACGCTCACCAGAATAGGTCACAACCCCCGCACCGGTGGCCACAATCGGCGTGCCCTCTTGCCCGCGAAGTCCACCCCTTATGCCAGGCAACACGGCCGGAAAACGGATCGGAACGGCGGCCAAAACGGCTGGACATCCAGCCCTTGGTCAGTGGACGGCCTGACAGGTAGGTCTGATCTTCCAGCTGCTTGTCAGCCAACAGATCTTCCAGAATATCCAGCTGCCGCTCACGGCGCTCCAAAGTGGCCGTCATTTGATCCAGCGCGCCCATAAAGGAAGGCAACTCATAGCTGGCCCCTCTTCCGGGGACTCCGGGCCACCGACACCGGGCACACTGCTGAAATCGAATTCGTCACCGCCGATATCGGCCACTTCCACCAGCCGCTCACCCAGTGCATCCAGACGAACCAGCCGAGCCTGGGCCTGTGCCAGCTTGAGCGTCAATGCCCGAAACTGCTCCTGACTCTGTTGATCCAGCTCGGAAAGAACCTCCTGCTGCTGTTCCAGCTGACCTGCGAAACGCTCCGTCATCACCGGGGTAAATTCAGGCTGACCACCCACACGATAGGCCAGAAGATAGGCACTAACGCCAATAATTGCAGGAAACACCACCAACGCCGCAGCCAATAACCAGGGCCAATGACGAGGAACGGGCAGTGTGCGCGAATGGCCGCGCTTGCTGTTAAGGACTATGATGTTCATAAGATTTCGTAACGCACCGGCTTAAAGTCAGTCAATTCAAAATGTTACGTTATTGCTTTATAATTTTTACAATCTGCAGGCTAGTCTAAGTAAAACTCATGAGCAAGACAACGTCGCCCAAAGCCCTTCTCGCCCTGCTAAGCGGTCACCCCGCTTTGTCCGCCTTGGCGAAAGAAGCCCGGAAGACCCCTGCACAGGAGCAGAATGATCCTTTGCATTGCCTGCCTCCTGCCCTGCGTGAGCGCGTCACAGACCAGCATGGCAATCACGAAACCAGTTGCAGCTTGCGCCTGCCGAAACTGCAACAGGCCCTGCCCGGTCAGCAGATCAAGATCGTGGTGCGCCAACCATGACCAAACCGGCATCGCTGGCTGGCCATCACGGAAACCAGCGCCACCGCGCACCTTTTACGCTTTCACTTGCCGAAACTGCAACAGGCCATGCCCGGTCAGCAAATCAAGATCGTGGTGGGCGGCAAGCGCCAACCCATGTCGAGCAATAACCATGCCAGCAAACCGGCGGGGCCGCATTTGGCCCAGGAAAGCGCTCGACACATCGAAGCTGTGGCCGAAGCCATTGAGGATGACGCGCTAAAAGCGTCATTGCAGCGGCTGGCAAGCCGCGGTGAACCCGATTAAGAAACGCTAACCGTTCCTCCACCCTTGAAACGAAAGCCACCTGACTGCGGGAGACAGCCAGGTGGCCAACAGGGCTTCGACGTACAGCCGAATCGCTTCGGCCAGAGTCAGCATCTCTTCCGGGTCATCCTGACCCGACGCGGCCAACCCACTTTCTTACTACTTTGCCGCCACTTATTCTGCTGCCAGAACAGGGCGCATATAGGACACAGGCGCATCGGTGGCATCTTCAAACGTCACCACCTCGTAGGAATCCTCCTGACGGAGAATTTCCCGCAACAGCGCATTGTTGAGTGCATGGCCGGATTTGTGGCCGATGAACTCGCCAATCAGGCTGTGGCCCAGCAGATACAGGTCGCCAATGGCATCCAGCATCTTGTGTTTGACGAACTCGTCGTCATAACGCAGGCCGTCTTCGTTGAGGATACGGTACTCGTCCACCACGATGGCGTTATCCACACTGCCACCCAGGCCAGATTCTGGCTGCGCAGGAACTCGATATCGCGCATAAAGCCAAAGGTCCGGGCACGGGCCACTTCTTTCACGAACGAGGTCGTGGAGAAGTCGATACTGGCCAGCTGGTTACGATCTTCAAACACCGGGTGATCGAATTCGATGGAAAAAGTCACCTTGAAGCCGTCAAAAGGCACGAATGTCGCCGTTTTGTCGTCTTCACGCACCGTCACTTCTTTCTTGATGCGGATGAACTTCTTGGCGGCTTCCTGTTCCTTGATACCGGCAGATTGCAGCAGGAAGACGAACGGACCGGCACTGCCATCCATGATCGGCATTTCCGGGGCGGACAACTCCACAAAGGCGTTATCGATGCCCAGGCCTGCCATGGCGGACAGGAAGTGCTCTACCGTACCCACTTTCACGCCATCCTGAACCAGCGTGGAAGAGAGCGTGGTTTCGCCCACCGCGTCCGCGGCAGCCTTGATCTCCACCACCGGGTCCAGGTCCACACGCCGGAACACGATACCGGTATTCACCGGTGCCGGGCGCACGGTCATGTAGACCTTTTCGCCGGTGTGAAGTCCTACGCCAGTGGCGCGGATCACGTTTTTTAGCGTTCGTTGTCTGATCATCAGTCTGTCACACAGCTGCGGGTACCCTGAGGATACCGCTTTCCTCAACACAAAATTAGGGCGCGATTATACTGAAACACCCCGATTTTGCACCAATCTCGCCAGACCGTTAGTCGGCCTGGCGGCGCAGGAAGGTCGGAATATCAATGAAATCCAGATCTTCCGCGGTGCTCACCGCCTGCTGGCCACGGCCACCGGCGGCCTGCTGGGCGGCGCGTTTGCGCTCCACAGCCGGGCGATCCAGGTCGCTGTAGTCCACCCGACCGTCTGCCGCGACAGGGGTCTGACGGCCACGTACCACTTTTAGTTCCTGTGCCGCCGCGCCCAGGCCAGTCGCTACCACGGTAACACTGATGCTGTCGCCCATATCCGGGTCGATGGCGGTACCGATGATCACGTTGGCGTCATCACTGGCCAGTTCGCTGACGATGTCACCCACTTCAGAGAACTCATCCAGAGCGATGGACTCGTTGGCGGTGATGTTGATCAGGATACCCCGCGCGCCGCGCAGATCCACATCTTCCAGCAGCGGGCTGGAGATAGCCGCCTGGGCCGCTTCTGCCGCCCGGCCTTCGCCGCTGGCAGTACCGGTACCCATCATGGCGGTACCCATTTCGCTCATCACGGTGCGCACGTCAGCGAAATCCACGTTGATCATGCCGGGGCGAACGATCAGGTCGGCAATCCCTTTCACCGCGCCCTGCAGCACTTCGTTGGCCGCCTTGAAGGCGTCCAGCAGGCTGGTGGAGCCACCGAGAACCGCTTGCAGCTTCTCGTTGGGGATGGTGATCAGGGAGTGAACGTGCTCTTTCAGCTCTTCGATCCCTTGCTGGGCAGAGCGCATGCGCTTTTTGCCTTCGAAGGGGAACGGCTTGGTCACCACGGCCACGGTCAGGATACCCAGTTCCTTGGCGATTTCAGCCACCACCGGGGCGGCACCGGTACCGGTGCCACCGCCCATGCCGGCGGTCACGAAGACCATGTCTGCGCCATCCAGCAGCTCGGCGATGCGATCGCGATCTTCCTGAGCGGACTGACGGCCGATTTCCGGGTTTGCGCCGGCACCCAGCCCCTTGGTCACCTGGCTACCCAGCTGAATCACGGTTTTGGATGAGGCATTACGCAGGGCCTGGGCGTCCGTGTTGGCGCAGATGAAATCCACCCCTTCCACACCGGAACGCACCATGTGATCCACGGCGTTACCGCCGCCACCACCGACACCTACCACTTTAATTACCGCACCATGCGGTACGCTGTCTTCCAGTTTGAATTGCATGGTTGATCTCCCGTTGTTGCTTCCCTGTTTACTACTCATTACGTCGAAGTGTTCCGGTCATCTTGCCGCGGCCCGGAACAACCGCTTGCTCGTAAACGCTGGATGTCTAATGCTTGAGGCCTGACGCTTTGGCGGCTTTGCCGCCTGTTATGCGTCCGGCTTCGGGCGTCGGGCATCCGGCGTCCATTAAAAATTGCCTTGAACCAGCTCTTGATACGTTCCAGCCAGTCCACATCACCGCCGCCGGCCTGGGCCTTGGCGCTGGTGCCTTCCTTCTCCATGCGCTGGCCGTACAACAGCAGGCCCACGGAGGTGGAATAAATCGGGTTCTTCACCACGTCGATCAGCCCGGAAATACCCTGCGGCGCGCCCAGGCGCACCGGCATATGGAAGATTTCCTCGGCCAGATCCACGCGCCCTCGATCTTCGAGGAACCACCGGTGAGCACGATGCCACCGGGAATCAGGTCCTCGAACCCGGAGCGGCGAATTTCCGCCTGCACCAGGGTGAACAGCTCGTCGTAACGCGGCTCCACCACCTCCGCCAGGTTCTGGCGGCTGAGGGTGCGTGGCGGCCGATCGCCCACGCTGGGCACCTTGATGGTTTCGTCCGCGCCGGCCAGCTGGGTCAGCGCGCAGGCGTACTTGATCTTGATTTCATCCGCGTGCTGCTTGGGCGTGCGCAGGGCCATGGCGATATCGTTGGTCACCTGATCCCCGGCAATGGGAATGTTGGCGGTGTGACGAATGGCGCCTTCGGTGAAGATGGCGATATCCGTGGTGCCACCGCCGATATCGACGATGCAAACACCCAGTTCCCGCTCGTCTTCGGTGAGCACGGCGTGAGCACTCGCTAACTGCTCAAGGATGACGTCATCGACTTCCAGGTTGCAGCGGCGCACGCATTTCTCGATGTTCTGGGCCGCATTCACCGCACAGGTCACCAGATGCACCTTGGCTTCCAGGCGCACACCGCTCATGCCGATGGGCTCACGCACCCCTTCCTGGTTGTCCACCACATATTCCTGCGGCAGCACGTGCAGGGTTTTCTGGTCCGCCGGAATCGCCACCGCCTGGGCCGCGTCGATCACCCGGTCGATATCCGCCTGGGCCACTTCCCGGTCGCGAATGGCGACGATGCCGTGGGAATTGAGGCTACGCACATGGGAACCGGCGATGCCGGCGTACACCGTGTGAATATGGCAACCGGCCATCAGCTCGGCTTCTTCCACCGCGCGCTGAATGGAGCGCACGGTGGCTTCGATATCCACCACCACGCCCTTTTTCATGCCCCGTGACGGTTGCGAGCCCAGCCGACGATTTCCAAGGTGCCATCGGCTGCTGTCTGGCCGACGATGGCAACCACCTTGGAGGTGCCAATATCGAGTCCGACAATCATGTTTTCTGTTGCTGTCGCCATGTCACCTTTCTCCTAACTCTGCTGCTCGCGCCAGGTCACTGCCATGCCGTCTGCATAACGCAGATCGACCGGCTACCTGGCGGCTATCCGTGCTCAGCACGCCACGATAAAGCCGCACAAAACGGCGTAATTTGGTGGTGTAATGCTCACGGTCAACCACCAGTTCCATGTCGTTATTCAGCGTCAGGCGCGCGGTCAGGCGCGCGTTGACTTCCATGCTGCGAATGGTCAGATCCACATCCGCCAGCGTTTTGCCCATGCTGTGGTAGAAGCCCATGACTTCTTCCAGCCGCTGTTCCGGGCCACTCAGGTGGGGCAGATCGGTCAGGTCGTACTGCTTGAGCGCCTTGAACGGCTGCCCGCTGTCCGACACCAACACCGCCTCGTTCCACACCGCCACCGGGCGACGCTCTTCCACCGTCAGCACCACGGTATCGGGCCACTGACGGCGGACGGAAACCTCCACCCAGCTCAATCCCTGCGACTGCTGGTAGATATCCTCCAGCGGCACAGAGAAATAATTTTCTTCGCGCACCAGCGCCGCCAATGCGGTCTGGATCTGCTGCTGACGGCGCACATCGGTCACACCATCCACGCCCACCTTGCGGATCGGGTAGCCATCCAGCGCCGCCGGCAGGTAGATCACCGCCAGCAGGATGACCAGCGCCACCGAGCTCACCAGCATCCACGGCACCGCCGCTGCCATCCGCTCGCGCAGCGGTACGCCGGCCTTTTTTACCGGCTTGCGGCGGGCGCCGCGCGGCGCGGGGGCGTTTCTAGCCACGACCCCGTTCCAGTGCGTCCAGCAGAATTTCACCCACCAGCACGTCAAAATCGCGGCCGGTGGCTTTCGCCGCCATGGGCACCAGCGAATGATCGGTCATGCCGGGCACCGTATTCACTTCCAGCAGCTGCCACTGGCCCTGCGCATCGCGCATCACATCGACCCGGCCCCAGCCACGGCAACCGGCGACCCGGAATGCGGTCAGCGCCAGCTGCCGCAGTGCCTGCTCGTCGGCATCATCCAGCCCAGCCGGGCACAGGTACTCGGTGCTGTCGGACTGGTACTTGGCTTCAAAGTCATAAAACGCATGGGGCGTTTGCAGGCGGATGGCCGGCAAGGCTTCGTCGCCCAGCACCGCCACGGTGTATTCCGGGCCGTTGACCCAGGCTTCCACCAGCACGTCCTGATCAAATTTTTCTGCGGCCACCAGCGCCTCGGCCAGCTCTTCAGCGTTATCCGCCTTGGCCATACCGATGGAGGAACCTTCATGGGCCGGTTTCACGATCACCGGGAAGCCCAGGTCTGCCTCATCACGGCCGGCCACATAAAACGCCGGCGTCGGCAAACCCGCGCCTTTCCACAGTTGCTTGGTGCGCACCTTGTCCATGCCGATGGCAGACGCCATCACCCCGGACCCGGTGTAGGGAATCTCCAGATGCTCCAATACGCCCTGAATCACGCCGTCTTCGCCGCCGCGACCGTGCAGGGCAATAAAGGCCGCATCAAACCCTTTCAGGGTGTCCACGCTCTTGTCCGCCGGGTCGACCAGCTCGGCGATCAGGCCCAGATTGCGCAGGCCCTGATGCACCGCCGCGCCGCTTTTCAGCGACACTGGGCGTTCTGCAGATTTCCGCCGGCCAGCACCGCCACGCGGCCCACCCGGCTCAATCGTTGTTTCAATGCACGCTTATCCATGGCTGCCTCCCTGAGCGGCCAACTGCTTGGCGATGGCGCCGACGTTACCGGCGCCCTGCGTGACGAGAAGATCACCGTCCTGAAGCTGGCTGGCCAACAGGCCCGGCAGCTTGTCCGGGTCATCCACAAACACTGGCTCCAGACCGCGCTTGCGCAAGCTGCGGCACAGCGCCCGGGCATCGGCACCTGGAATCGCGTCTTCGCCGGCGGCATACACTTCCAGCATCAGCAGCACATCCACCCCGGAGAGCACTTCCACGAAGTCCTCGTAGAGGTCCTGGGTGCGGGTATAACGGTGCGGCTGAAACAGCATGGCCAGGCGGCGGTTCGGCCAGCCGTCGCGAATGGCATCAATGGTGGCGGCCACTTCACGGGGATGGTGACCGTAGTCGTCCACCAGGGTCGCGCTGCCGCCCTCGAAGTGGTATTCGCCCTGCACATCAAAGCGACGCCCCACCCCGGTAAAGTTATTCAGGCCACGGATAATGGCTTCATCGTCTGCGCCTTCATCCGCGGACACCGCAATGGCAGCCAAGGCATTCAAGACGTTATGGCGACCCGGCATGTTCAGGGACACTTCCAGTGGCTCGCCTTCAGCACGCACTACCCGGAAATGGGTCACCATGCCGTCCTGACGCACGTTCTCCGCACGCAGGTCTGCATCCTCGCTGAAGCCGTAGCGGATCACCTGACGGTTGACCCGGGGCAGCAACTTGCGCACCACCGGATCATCCACACACATCACCGCCACACCGTAGAACGGCAGGTTGTGGAGAAACTCGATAAAGGTGTTCTCCAGCTGGGCAAAGTCGCCGCCGTAGGTGTGCATGTGGTCCGCATCGATATTGGTGACGATGGCACTCATGGGCTGCAGGTGCAGGAAGCTGGCATCGGACTCATCCGCTTCCGCCACCAGATAACGGCTCTGCCCCAGGCGTGCATTGGTGCCAGCGCTATTCAGGCGCCCGCCAATAACAAAAGTCGGATCCAGTCCGGCCTCGGCCATGATCGCTGCAGTCAGTGACGTGGTGGTGGTCTTGCCGTGGGTGCCGGCCACGGCAATGCCATGGCGGAAGCGCATCAGCTCCGCCAGCATCTGGGCACGCGGCACCACCGGAATACGGCGCTCGTGGGCCGCCGCCACTTCCAGGTTCTCGGTATTCACCGCCGTGGAGGTCACCACCACATCCGCGCCATCGATATTTTCAGCACGGTGGCCAATGTCCACCCGCACACCCAGGCTGCGCAGGCGCTCTACCACCGGCGATTCCTTGATGTCGCTGCCGCTGATGGCATAGCCCTGGTTGGCCAGCACTTCGGCAATGCCGCACATGCCCACACCGCCGATCCCCACAAAGTGGATCCCGCGAATGCGGCGCATCTCCGGCACCGTATGAATGTTGTCGTTATCGGCCATTGGCCACCTCCTCACACAGCGTGGCGGCGCGCTCTGCGCTATCCGCCATCGCCTGCTCACGGGCCCGCTCGGCGATTTGCGCCAGCAGGCCACGCTCTGCAACCGGTTTCAGGGTGCCGGCAAGGCTTGCCGCACCCAGGTCCCGCTGGGGTAGCAGCAGCGCGGCTCCGCGCTCTGACAACCAACGGGCATTCAATGTCTGGTGGTCATCCACTGCACTGGGCAGGGGAACAAACATGGCGGCCACACCCGCCGCAGCCACTTCCGCCACGGTCAGCGCGCCGGCCCGGCAGATCACCAAATCTGCCCAGCCGTAGGCTTCTGCCATGTCATCAATAAATTCACTCACCTGAGCCTGCAGGCCCAGCGCCTGGTAAATCGGTGCCGCTTCAGCGGTACGCCCGGCGCCACACTGATGGCGCACCTGTATATCGCGGCCCAGTACAGCCAGCAGCAGTTCCGGCAAATCCTGGTTCAGCACCAGCGCACCCTGGCTGCCCCCAGGACCAGCACGCGCAGACCACCCTGATGCTGGGCATAACGACGGGCCGGCTCTTCCAGAGAGGTAATATCCGGGCGTACCGGGTTGCCCACCCAGCAGGCCTGCGGATTCCCGAAAGCACCCTGAAACCCTTCCAGGGTCACCGTGGCCAGGCGGGACAACAGGCGATTGGTCAGCCCCGGAACCGCATTCTGCTCATGGACCACCACCGGCACCTTGCACAGCCGCGCTGCCAGGCCACCGGGGCCACTGGCAAAGCCACCAAAGCCCACCGCCAGCACCGGCTGACGGGCACGAATCAGCTGGCGCGCCTGCAACACCGCCCGCAACAGATTGAACGGGGCGGTCAGCTTGCGCTTGATCCGCCACCGCGCAGACGGGACACGGACAGCTCGGCAATCTCGTAGCCGTACTGGCGCACCAGCTTGCCTTCCATGCCGTTTTCCGCGCCCAGCCAGAGAATCTCGAAACCGCGCGCACGCAGTTGATCAGCCACTGCCAACGCCGGGAACACATGCCCGCCGGTACCGCCAGCCATAATCAGGACGGTGCGACTCATCGTGCAGCCCTCCCTCTGGCTTTCAGGTGATCGGCTTCCGCCCCGGCGCGCAGGATCAGCCCCACCATGGCGGCAGAAATCAGCAAGGAAGAGCCGCCATAGCTGATAAACGGCAGCGTCAGGCCCTTGGTGGGCAGCAGCCCCATGTTCACGCCCAGGTTGATAAACGCCTGGGAGCAAAGACAAAGGCACAGCCATAAACCACATAGGCGTGGTACAGCAGCCCACGCTCTTCCAGACGATGGCCGACGCGGAACACCCGCCAGCCCAGCAGAATAAAGCCGCTGATCAGCGCCACATTACCCAGCAGGCCCAGCTCTTCGGACATCACCGCGTAAACAAAATCCGTATGCGCTTCCGGCAGATAAAACAGTTTCTGCACGCTGTTACCCAGCCCCACGCCCAACCAGTGGCCGCGCCCGAAAGCGATCAGGCTCTGGGTGAGCTGATAGCCGGAACCGAACTGGTCTGCCCAGGGATCGGTAAAGGTCATCAGGCGCGCCACCCGGTAAGGTTCGGCAAAGGCCACCAGCCCGCCCAACGCCACCGCGATCAGACCGATCAGCAGGAAGCGCAGGGTCGGCACGCCGGACAGGAACAACATGCCCATGGCGGTAATGCCCAGCACCACCACCGCGCCGAAATCCGGCTCCAGCAACAGCAGCAACATCAGCACACCCAGCAGCCCCAGCGGCAGCAAGAAGGCTTTCCATTCGGTTTCCAGCGCAGCTTTGCGCTCGGCCACGTACCCGGCCAGATACAGCACAAAGCACAGCTTGACGATTTCCGAGGCCTGAATGGTCAGGCCCGGCAACGCAATCCAGCGGGTGGAGCCATTCACGGTTCGTCCCAGCCCGGGAATAAACACCATCACCAGTACCACCAGGGCCACGGGCAGCATCACAAAGCGCAAACGCTCCAGCAGCGCCAACGGCACCGCGTAATACACAAAGGTGCCGACACCCAGTCCCAGCGCCAGATAAATGCCGTGGCGCATGGCGTAATAGAAGGGGTCACCCAGGCGCGTTTCCGCAATCTGCAAACTGGCGGAAGACACCATCACCAGACCCGCCAGCGACAGCAAAATAGCCGTCCACAGCAACGGCTTGTCGATGCCCGTGTGGTCCACTTTCAGGATCATGCGCTCAGTCATGGCACACCTCCCGGGCACGGGCGGTGAAATCATCGCCGCGGGCAGCAAACCGCTGAACATGTCGAAATGATGCACAGGCCGGCGACAGCAACACCGCGTCACCCGGCTGTGCCAGCGCGTGGGCGCGAGCAACGGCAGCGGCCATGTCGGCCACCAGTTCGCAGGGGGCAGCGGACATACCCTGAGCCACGGTATTGCGGTCTTCGCCCATCAACAGGGCGGCACGCAAATATTGGCGCGCCGGCTCGGCCAGAGGGGAAAAGTCCTGCCCTTGCCCTGACCGCCCGCCACCAGAATCACCTTGCCTTCAATGCTTTCACCGATACCGGTGAGCGCGGCCAGGGTGGCGCCCACATTGGTGGCCTTGGAATCGTTGAACCAGCGCACGCCACCGGCTTCCGCCACCAACTGACAACGGTGCGGCAGGCCGGTGAAGGCTTTCACCGTGGCCAGGGCCTTGTCCCGGTTCAGGGACAGCGCGTCGCTGATCGCCAGTACCGAGAATATTCATGGCATTGTGGTGGCCGGTGAGGGCCAGCTCGGACAGCGACAACGGCTCGCCCGGCACAGCAGCTGACCGTTTTCGCTATCCAGCCGGTAATCCGCTTCCGGGTGGGCACCAAAACTGATCTGCCGCGCCACAGTGGCCGGCGGACGGGTAGCCAGGTCATCACGGTTCCAGACCGCCACCTGGCAACCGTCGTAGACGCGCTGCTTGGCCGCCAGGTAATCGGCGAAGCTGGCGTAACGGTCCAGATGGTCCTGGGACACGTTGAGAACCGTGGCCACTTCTGCACTCAGGCTGTAGGTGGTTTCCAGCTGGAAGCTGGACAATTCCAGCACATACAACCGGGCCTGATCGTCCAGCAATTCCAGCGCGGCCACACCCAGGTTGCCGCCGATGCCCGGGTTCATCCCGCAGGCATCGGCTACCTGACCCAGCAAGGTGGTCACCGTGCTCTTGGCGTTGGAGCCGGTGATCGCCACCAGCGGCTCACTGGCGGCACGGGCGAACAGCTCAATGTCGCCAATCACTTCTTTGCCATCCACTACCTGCTCGGCAATGGCCGGCGTGGATACCGCCACACCCGGGCTCACGATCAGGCGACGGGCCTTGTTCATCCAGCCTTTTTTGAAGCTACCGGTGTGCACTTTCAGGTCTGGAAATTCGGCACACAGGGCATCCAGACCGGCCGGTTCAGCACGGGTGTCAATGGCGCGCACGGGCATCCCCTGATCCGTTAGATAACGGATCACGGAGCGGCCTGTTACACCCAGACCAATGACCAGATCAAACCCGTCTTTCGCCATATCCTTGACTCAATCCCCTATCGAATTTTGAGGGTCGCCAGACCCACCAGCACGAGAATCACAGTGATAATCCAGAACCGCACAATGATCTTCGGCTCCGGCCATCCCTTCAGTTCAAAATGGTGATGAATGGGAGCCATGCGAAAATCCGCCGGCCGGTGAGCTTGAACGAGCCCACCTGCAACATCACCGATACCGTCTCCATCACGAACACACCGCCCATGATGAAAAGCACAATTTCCTGGCGCACGATCACAGCCATGACACCCAGCACCGCGCCCAGAGACAGCGCACCCACATCGCCCATAAACACCTGGGCGGGATACGCGTTGAACCACAGAAACCCGAGACCGGCACCACACAAAGCAGCGGAAATAATCACCAGCTCACCGGCACCCGCCACGTAAGGAATCTGCAGGTAGGTCGCAAATTCCGCATGCCCCCCGGCGTAGGCGAAAATGCCCAAAGCGCCACCCACCAGCACGGTAGGCATGATGGCCAGGCCATCCAGTCCGTCGGTGAGGTTCACCGCGTTACTGGTGCCGTTAATCACAAAATAGGTCAGCACGATGTAGAACCAGCCCATGTTGATGGCCACGCTCTTGAAGAACGGCACGATCAACTGGGTCTCCACCGGGCTTTGTGCGGTGAAGAACAAAGCACACCGGCGCCCAGTGCGCCGACAGACAACCACAGGTATTTCCAGCGAGCAGGCAAACCGCGCGGGTTCTTTTCCACCACCTTGCGCCAGTCATCCACCCAGCCCACGGCACCAAAATAAACAGCACACCCAGGGTGATCCAGACGAAACGGTTTTCCAGGTCGCCCCACAGCAGAGTGGAAATAACGATGGCCACCAGAATCAGCGCGCCGCCCATGGTCGGGTGCCCGCCTTGCTCAGGTGGCTCTTCGGACCATCATCACGAATAGCCTGACCCACCTGCTTTTCCTGTAGCTTGCGGATCATGATCGGGCCGACCCAGAAGGCGATAAACAACGCCGTCAGCACACTCAAGATGCCGCGCAGGGTGATGTACTGCACCACCAGAAAACCGCTGTGGTATTGCGCCAGATATTCCGCCAGCCAAAGCAGCATCAGTGTGCCCCCTGTGTGTGTGCGTTCCTGTGTAAGCCGCTGCACCACCGCTTCCATACCGGCGCTACGGGATCCTTTCACCAACACCGTGCCGCCTTGCGCCAGCACCGGGGCACTCCAGCTCGCCGCCTGTTGATAGTCCTCTGCAATTTTTGCTGCTTCTCCATAACCCCGCGCCGCTGCCGCCGCACCTGTCATGACCACCAACTCGGAAAGTCCGGCCTGACGAGCGTATTCACCCAGCTCCTGCACCAGACTTTCGGCCTGTGGGCCCAGCTCACCCATGGCGCCCAGCACCAGCATTTGTGGCGCCGGCTGTGCGGCCAGCCAATCAATGGCCACACGCACCGAACCCGGGTTGGCGTTGTAGGTATCGTCCACTACCGCGCCAGCGCCGGCGGGCTGAATATGCATCCGTCCGGGTACCGGTTTCAGTGCCGCCAGGCGCGGCAAGACCGGAGCCAGCGACACGCCCAATGCCCGCACCGCCGCACAGGCCATCAAGGCGTTACTCACCTGATGCGCACCGGGCAGCGGAACCGTAACGGCTTCGCCCAGCGGCTGAAGCACAAACTCTGCGCGATCGCGATGCAGGGTGATATTTTCGGCATACAGGTCGGCACCGGTTCGCGTGCTTTCATCCATGCTGACCCGCACCACCGTCAAACCAGCAGCACGGGCTTTTTCGGCGAAGAAATCCGCGAAGCTGTCATCGTTGTTGATGATCGCCTGACCACCCGGCGTGCAGCCGCCAAAGATTTCCGCCTTGGCATCGGCAATGCCCTGCATGGAACCAAAGCCTTCCAGATGCGCACCGGTCACGTTGGTCACCAGCACCACCTGCGGGCGCGCCAGCGCTGGTCCAGGCGATTTCGCCCGGGGCATTGGCGCCCAGCTCGATTACCGCGAAACGGTGCTCTGCGCGCAGGCGCAACAGCGTTAGCGGCACACCTACATCGTTGTTGAAGTTGCCTGCCGTGGCCAGCGTGTCACCGCCCAGCATGGCCGCAGCCATTTCCTTCACGGTGGTCTTGCCGGCATTGCCGGTCACCGCCAGGCGGGGCATGTCGAACTGGGCGGCATATCCACCGGCAAGACGGCCCAGCCCTTCGCGGCTATCGGCTACGCGCACAGCGCTTTCGAAACAGTCCTGCTCACACTCCACCAGTGCCGCAATGGCGCCACCGGTTTTGGCGGATGCCAGAAAGTCATGGGCGTCAAACGGTCACCACGCAATGCGGCAAACAGGCAACCGGGTTCAATGGCACGGGTATCGGTGGCCACGGCATTGACCTTCAGGTCTTCACCCTGCAAAACGCCGCCGGTCCACTGTGCGATCTGTGACAGCCACATCATTGCGCACCTCCCCGGGCGTTGAACGCCTTGCGGGCCAGGTCGCGGTCATCACTGGGGTAACGCACGCCATCCACTTCCTGATAATCCTCGTGACCCTTGCCGGCGAGCAGAATCACATCGCCGTCACTGGCCGCCTGCACGGTATCCATTACCGCTTGGGCACGTTCAACAATGGCCTTCACCGTCGCCGGGTCATTAAGACCTGCGCGCATGTCGTCAATAATTTGTTGCGGATCTTCGCTGCGCGGATTGTCGCTGGTGAACACCACCCGGTCGGCGCCGCGCTCTGCGACAGCGGCCATCTGCGGGCGCTTGCCGGTATCCCGGTCTCCGCCACACCCCACGATGCAGAACAACCGGCCGTGAAAATTGGGCACGGCACGCCTGCAAGGCTTTTTCCAGCCCGTCCGGAGTGTGGGCATAATCAACGATCACGGTGGGACAGCCCGGTTGCTGTACCGGTTCCATGCGACCGGGCACCGGTGTTACCGCCGCCAGCGCACCGCCTAATGACGCGGTGCTGACGCCCTGACCGTGCAAGATGCCGGCAACTGCCATCACGTTGCTGAGGTTGAAGCGGCCAAACAACGGCAGCGTGACCACCAGGGGATCGCCACCCACGGCCAGTTCGGCGCGCATACCGTCGGCGGTAAAGGCGACTGCGGCACACACCGCACGGTGGCGCCCGGCTGATCGCCGAACGTCACGCAACGCACACCATCGGCCAGACAACCGATCAGCGAGTATGCCGCCGGGTCGTCACAATTGATCACCGCCAGCTTGACGCCGTCACGGGTGAACAGCACGGATTTGGCCGCCAGATAGGCTTCCATGTCACCGTGGTAGTCCAGATGATCCCGGCTCAGGTTGCTGAACACGGCCACCGGCACCGGCGTGGAGCCAAGGCGATGCTGGTCCAGCGCGTGGGAAGACACTTCCATGGCCACCGTATCAGCGCCCGCATCACGCACCCGGGCCAGGCCGGCCTGCAAGGTAATCGGGTCCGGCGTGGTATGGCCGGTAATCTGCTCATCGCCTTTCAGGCCCAGTCCCAGGGTGCCGACCAAGGCACAGCGGTGACCCAATGCATTGAGAGCATCACGCAGGAACCAGGTGATGCTGGTCTTACCGTTGGTGCCGGTCACACCGACCACACTCATGGCCGCACCGGGCTCGCCATACCAGCGAGCCGCCAACGCACCCACGCGACGGCCAAGCTGTGGCAACGCCACGCAAGGCACAGGCTGGTCCTGCTGAATCTCAAACGCATCTGCGTCCGCCAGCACCGCCACCGCACCGGCGGCAATTGCCTGGCTGACAAACTGGCGGCCATCGCTGGCCACGCCCGGCACGGCCAAAAAGGCATCACCCGGCGCCACCTTGCGGCTATCGAGCTGTAGCCCGGAAAGCACAACACCCGCCGCAGAAGCAGGCAGGGTGACGTCGGGTAGCAGTTGCTGGAGGGTCATCATGAGCGATCCTCCGCATCCGGGCCGCCGGCCAGCAGCCCGTCAGGCTTGTCCGGTGGCACATGCAGCGAGCGCAACACGCCACCCATGATGTTGGAAAACGCCGGTGCCGCAATCAAGCCGCCGTAATAGGCATCGCCGCCCGGATCATCAATGACCACCACCGTGACAATGCGCGGATCCGTTGCCGGGGCCAGCCCGGCAAACAAACCAATGTAGTTATCGTCGGCGTAGCCGCCGTTCAACACCTTGTGCACGGTGCCGGTCTTGCCGGCAACCTGATAGCCCGGCACCTGAGCGCGGCGTGCGGTACCCACACGGCTCACCACGGTTTCCAGCATTTGCACCAACTGCCGGGCCGTGCCCTTGCCGATTACCTGCTCGCCCTGCGGCACACCATCCACCTTTTTCAGGGTCAACGGCACTTTCACACCATCGTTGGCGATCACGGCATAGGCCTGGGCCAGCTGCACCGCAGACACACTCAGACCGTAACCATAGGACAGTGCCGCCCGCTCCACATCGCGCCACTTGCTGCGCAGCGGCAGCAACCCGTTGCTCTCACCGGGGAAGGCAATATGCGTGGACTGACCAAAACCGAAGCGCTCCAGATACCCCGGCAGAGCCAGCGGATCCATGGCCAACGCCAGTTTGCTGGTGCCCACGTTGGAGCTCTTGGTGAGCACCGTGGTGATGTCGATGACACCGTAATCACGGTGATCGCGAATCGTTTTGCTGCCCACCCGCAAAGTACCCGGGTGGGTATTGATGGTGGTGGACGGCGTCACCATGCCCATTTCCAGGGCCGCCGCCACAGTAAACGGCTTCATGGTAGAGCCTGGCTCGAACAAGTCCGTCACCGCCCGGTTACGCAGCGCGCCAGTATCCAGATTGCCACGATTGTTGGGGTTATAAGCCGGCTGGTTAACCATGGCCAACACTTCCCCGGTGTGCACATCCAGCACCACAGCACTGCCGCCCTTGGCTTTGAATTTCTGCACCGCACCGAGCAATTCCCGGTAGGCCAGGTATTGCAGACGCAGGTCGATGCTCAGGGTGACGTCTTCACCGGGTGCAGCCGGCTCCAGCACCTCGATATCCTGAATCACCCGGCCCAGCAGATCGCGCACCACTTTCTTGCGACCGGAATGACCGGACAGATGATCCTCCATGGACAGCTCAATGCCTTCCTGGCCCTGATCATCAATGTTGGTAAAGCCCACCACATGGCTGGCCACTTCACCGGCCGGGTAATAGCGGCGGTATTCCGTCAGCGAATAAACGCCAGGCACATTCAGGCTCAACACTGCCTTGGCGGCTTCCGGGGCCAAGCCGCGTTCTAGATAAATAAACTCGCGGGATTCATGCCGGCGCACTTTGCGGGCAAACACTTTTGATCGATCACTGGGTTGCCAGCCAGGCGTCCCCACTGATCTTGATGCTCCATGGCTTCGCGGGGTTTACCCAACGTCACCACCGGCGTGCTCACCGCCAAGGGCTTGCCGGCACGATCACGAATCACGCCTCGATGCGCCGCCAGCGGCTCCACCCGCAGATTACGGATATCACCCTGATGAGCCAGGTAGTCGTGCTGAATCACTTGCAGATCCACCGCCCGAACCAGCAACAGACAGGCACACACCGCCCAGAAGCCCAGCACAAAGCGCCAGCGCATCGGGTGATTCGGTTGCCGTGTCTTGCGGGCCTGTTTCTTCATGGCCGGATCAGCACTCTCTCATCGGTCTTGGGTAATTTCATGCCCAGCTTTTCCCTGGCCAGGCGCTCCACCCGGGCGTAGCTGCCCCAGGTGCTGTGCTCCAGCAACAACTGACTCCACTGGCTTTCCAGTCGAGTCTGGCGTTGCTGTAAACGTTGACTTTCATCGGTGAAACGACGCGCCTGATGCACGCTGTAACTCACGCCAGCGCCGACATGACCACCAGCACCACCAGGATGCGAATCATCCACGGGGCAGCCATCAGGCCACCTTCTCCGCGATACGCAGCACCGCACTGCGAGAGCGCACATTCACTTTCAGCTCGGCCTTGCTGGCGTGCAGGGCCTTGCCCACCGGCTCCAGCCGCTGGGGCAGCTCATCACCCAACGGCAAACCACCACGCCCTTTCGGCGCCCGGCCGGAATGGTCGCGAATAAACAGTTTCACGATCCGGTCTTCCAAAGAATGGAAGCTGATAATGGCGAGACGCCCGCCGATGGCGAGCGTCTCGAGGGACTGTTCGAGCACTTGTTCAGCGCATCCAGTTCCCCGTTTATATGTATTCGCAGCGCCTGAAAACTGCGCGTGGCCGGGTGCTTGCCCTTCTCGTTACGCCCCAGCACCGACTCGATCAAATTGGCCAGCTGCAGGGTGCGGGTAATCGGCTGTTCTTTGCGGGTTTCGCAAATACGCTTGGCGATCCAGCGGGACTTGCGCTCTTCGCCATAGCGATACAGCACATTGGCGATGTCTTTTTCCGCCGCATGGGACAGCCACTCGGCCACGCTTTCGCCCTGGGTCGGATCCATGCGCATGTCCATGGGCCATCACGCAGAAAGCTGAAACCGCGCGCCGCATCGTCCAGCTGAGGCGAAGACACCCCCAGATCCAGCAACAACCCGTCAATCGGCCGACCCGCCTGCTCCACCACTTGCGGCAAGCAATCAAAACGGTTGGCGACCATATGAAATCGGCTATCGCTGGCGGCCAGCTGCTGCCCGGCGGCGATGGCTTGTGGGTCACGATCAATACCGGTCAGACGACCGTTGTCGTCCAAGCGCGCGAGCAAGGCACGGCTATGGCCACCACGGCCAAACGTACCGTCCACATAAAAGCCTTCGCTCTGGCTGAACCACATATCCAGCACCTCTTCCAGCATGACCGGCTGGTGTGCGTACTGCGTGTCTTCGGTCGTCATCAGAACGACAGCTCCTGCACACTTTCCGGCAACGCCGCCGGATCCAGGGTGCCATCCACGTCGGACCAGCTTTCCTCTTTCCAGATTTCGAAGCGGTGCATCTGACCGATCAGCATGGCGCGCTTCTCCAGGCTAATGGCCGCCCGCAATTCCGGCGGCACCAACAAACGACCGTTACTGTCCATCTCGATTTCCGCAGCCTGGCCCAGGAAGCGCCGCTTGAGCTGACGCACCTGCGGGTTGGAATCACGCTGCTCAGACAGCTTCCTGGCGGTATCCATGAATTCTGCACGTGGGTAAAGCGCCAGGCAGTCATCGAACGGGTGCAGCGTAAGCACAAGCTGGCCGCCGCACGTGTCGATTAACGACGCACGGTACCGGGTCGGCATGGTTAGCCGCCCTTTGGCATCCAGATTGAGTGCTGCGCTCCCAGTAAACACTGGCCGTCCTCTTGCTCTTGGTTATGCGGTTCCTTCCCGGGCTTTTCGCCCCACTTCGTGACACCTGTCACGACGGAATTCCCACTTTTTCCCACTTTTCACCACATTGAGACACTCTAGGGCCACTGCAAAGCCCAAGTCAAGCGTGACACACAGGGAAACGTAAAAGAATTTCCAAACAAATCAGCCTGTTAGCGGCCTATTTGAGCAGGAAGAGGAGCGGGAAGCGATAAACGGAAGGAGTTCCGTGACGAATCAGAGCGCTGGGACGCGCAGGTGAGAAAGCACTTTAAGTGTTAGACAGATTAGTTATTACTAACCTTTTTTATATACCTTATTCACGAAATGCTTGACCAATCCACCTTGGGAAGCCGGTAATGACCACTATCCAGCAAGTCCACGCCGCACTCCAGCGTCGCCAACCAGTCAAGAAATGCCCACATTCTCGCCCTCAAAGTACCCGCCATGCTGAGGCACGATCATGCGCGGCGCCAGCTTGCGCACCATCGCCACCCACAGCCGGCAGGCCCGATTGCTGGCCATATACCGGCGATGAAATCCCTGCATGCTGTGGCAATGGTCGGCAAAGTTATCCACCTGCCCTTCTTCCCCGCCCAGGCTGGCGCCCACGTCGCCGGAAAAAGGATACCGCTGAGCGGATCATAGAAGCTGAAATTGCCCACGAATGCAGAAAATGCGCCGGCAATACCCACAGCTCGGTTCCCGCAAACGGCAGCACCTTGCCTTCGTCGGCCACACCCAGAATACGCGCCTGCAGTTGCTCGCCCATCTTGCCAGTGACATAGGACGACGCCAGATGCGGCAGAAAGCGGGACCACAACGGCTGACCACCACCTGGCAGCGGGTGTGCATCAGCCAGCGCGGCAGCGACGCGATAATGTCCGGGTCCTGGTGGGACGCCAGAATATAGTCCAGACCGTCCAGATTAACGCGACGACTGAGCGCAATGGTTAGCGGGTATAGGTGAGATCGCCACCGGGATCGATCAGCGCCGCCCGGTCGTTATGGCGAATGCAGAACTGGTTGGCCTGCACGCCCTCGCCCACCACCAGGTCAGCAAAGCGCAGCACTTCGCCATTTTCACTGAAGAGGGTATCCACCTGTGCCATGCCGAGCTCCGAACTGCGTGAGCGGGCAAGCCTAGCGGCACACCATTATTGATCATGATCCAGATCAACAAGGAAGCTGATTGCGAGAAACAAGCAACGAGACACAAACACCGTTCAGGTCTTCGCTTCTCGTCACTCGCAACGCGTATTGGAAAAGGTGGACCGGTCGATAAGCCGGGTTCTGTCGTGGACAGTCATTCATCTCGGGTTTGCGTCGCCACAAACCTCTAGCAACCTACCCGGATCCAGCGCGGGCCACGCCAACGGATCCCTATTTGGTCTTGCTCCGGGTGGGGTTTACCCTGCCACCGCTGTTGCCAGCGGCGCGGTGCGCTCTTACCGCACCTTTTCACCCTTACCGATTCCGACACAAGGACGGAACAGGCGGTATCTTCTCTGTGGCACTAGCCGTAACCACACCGTTCCCAGTGTGGCCCCCAGGCGTTACCTGGCACCCTGCCCTGTGGAGCCCGGACTTTCCTCCAGCGGCCATCCTTAAAAGAATCGCCGCCAGCGACTGCCTAACCGGTCCGGGGCGGAGTCTAAACAGTTAATAATTAATAGTGAATAACTAATAGCTGCGCGGACCAGGTTTTCTGATCTTGAAGCGCAAAAGGCCACGCGTCCCAAAGTTGAGCGCAGCCTCTTGTGCCTGAAAAACGCCCAAACGGATCGCAAGTTTTAGCTATTAACTGTTCATTGCCTCCAACAGCGCATACAGGTCCTGCCGCTTCAGCCCGGTATGGGCCGCCATGATTTTGGCCACCCGCGACACCGGCAATTCCGCCAGCAGGCTTTTCGCCAGCGCCTCGTCCTGTCTGTCCACGACGAGGACTGCGCCACCGGCGACAGCACCAGCACCAGCTCACCGCGTCGCTGATTGCTGTCCGATGCCACCCAGTCACAAATCTCACCACGGGCCACGCCGAATCGTTTCAAATTGCTTGGTCAGCTCACGGCACAGGGTAATTTCACGATCTTTTTCAACCAGCCCTTTCAGGGTTTCCAGGAAGGACAGCACCCGGTGAGGCGCCTCATAGATAATACTTGTGACTGACAGGGCCGCCAGGCGCTCAATGGCTTGCTGACGCGGCGCGCCCTTGGCAGGCACAAAGCCCTTCAAACAGAAAACGATCAGAAGGCTGACCCGCAGCGGCCAGCGCGGCCAACAACGCGGACGCACCGGGAATCGGCACCACATTTACCTGGGCCTCCTGGCAGGCGCGAACCAGCCTGTAACCGGGATCACTGATCAACGGCGTCCCCGCATCACTGATCAATGCCCCCTGCTCACCACTGCAAACGCGCCACCAACTCATCGCTGCGCTGGCTTTCATTATGATCATGGCAACTGATCATGCGGCTGCGAATACCCAACTGATCAAGCATCCGCTGACTGTGCCGGGTATCCTCCGCCGCAATCCAGTCCACCTCCGCCAGTACGTCAATCGCCCGACGGGTAATGTCATCCAAATGACCGATCGGAGTACTGACAATAAACAAAGTCCCGCTCATATTCGTGCACTACTCAAGTGTTAAGACGCCCGGAAAGCGCCTACAATAGCCGCTTCATTCTGGTAATACGAACCTCGCCATGGAATTTAGAAAGGCTTATCTGGCAGCATTTCTCGCTGCCGCTGTTGTGGCCGGCTGCTCCACCACTCCTTCATCAAAGACCAAGGTCTATGAAACGCCCGCCGTTGCCACGCCCCGCGCACCGACAGAGGCACCCGCTGCGCTTTCTGCCGCCCGCAACCAACTTGCCGGCATGGATGCCGACGAACGCATTACCTCTACGCTGTCCTGGGCCTCCACCTATCTGGGCGAAAAACGGGCTGCCGATGCAAACCAATTGCTCGCCGACCTGAATCCCGGACAACTCAGCAGTGAGCAGCGTTTCACCTGGTTGCTACTCAGTGGCCGCGCCCAACTCGGCCAACAGCAAGCAGACAAGACACTGACGCTGCTGCAGCAATACCAGGACGAAATACTGCAATATCCCGCCGAGCATCAGGCCCAACTGGATCTATTGCGCGCCGACGCCCTGGCCATGCAAGGCAAGCTGCTGGACAGCCTGCAGCAACGCGTCGCCGCTCACCCGCTACTCAGCGATGACGATCAGGGCTACAACCACAACATGATCTGGCAACTGCTGATGCAGCTGCCCAACACCGATCTGGCCGACGCCATTGACGGTAGCAGTGGCGACCTGCGTGGCTGGCTGACCCTGGCTCAACTGTACCGCGACCCCATTGCCGACCTGGATGCCCAGGTGACCCGCCTGAACCAATGGAGTGCCCAGTGGCGCACCCACCCGGCCATCGACGATGTGCCACAAATGCTGGAAGCGCTTGAAGAAGCCGCCAGCCAGCGTCCCAGCCAGGTTGCCATACTGCTGCCAACCTCCGGCACACTGCAAACTGCCGGCAAGGCCCTGCAGGAAGGCATTATGACCGCCTTTTACCAACAGCAGAAAAACGGCCAGCCGCCGACCTTGCGTTTCTATGACTCCGGTGGCGACGATGTCCTCGCCGTGTACCAGCAGGCCGTGGCCGATGGCGCCGATTTCATTCTTGGTCCCCTGGCCAAGGACAAAGCCGCCACCATTGCCGCCCAGGGCACACTGCCAGTGACCACCCTGGCACTGAACTACATCGACACCGACAACCGCGCCGACAACTTTTTCCAGTTCGGCCTGGCCCCGGAAGATGAAGCTCGCCAGATCGCCAATCATGGCGCCCGCAGTGGCGCCTTGCAGGCCGGCATCCTCTACCCGGAAGGGGGAATGGGGCGACCGCGTTGCCCAGGCCTTCGTCGATCGCTGGCAGGAACTGGGCGGCTCAGTCACCATCACCCGCACCTACCAGGAAGGGCCCAGCATCGGAGAAACCGTCGAGGAAATGCTGCTGGTGGCACAAAGCCAGAAGCGCGGCAATGCGGTCAGCCGTTTCACCAGCCTGAAGATGGATAACCAGCCTCGCCGTCGCCAGGACATGGATTTCCTGTTCCTGCTCGCCGATCCCAATCAGGGGCGCCAGGTGAAACCAGCCCTGAACTTCCACTACGCCAAAGACTTGCCGGTCTACTCCACCGCCCTGATCTACAGTGGCGAAGACAATCCGCGCCGGGACCAGGACCTGAATGGCATTCGCTTTGTGGATATGCCCTGGATTCTATCCGACGATAACCAGGCCCTGCACGACGCGGCCAACGAGCAATGGCCAGACGGCCACGGCCGCTACGAGCGCCTGTTTGCCATGGGCATCGATGCCTACCGGCTGCAAGGCCGCCTGTATCTGCTCAACGCCCTGCCCTCCAGCGAGCTGCCCGGCGTTACTGGCCGCTTGCACATGGAGAACCAACGCATTGTTCGCGAACTGAACTGGGCAGTTTTTGTGGGTGGCAAGGCTCAAACGCTGCCACAAGTGACCGAGACAGGCCAAAACAGCCTTCCCCGTGCCGCTACTTCGCAGTAAGAAAAGCAAGAATGACACCGGCCGTGACGCGGAAAAGCTGGCCGCGAAATGGCTGATCGACCAGGGGCTGACCGTGGTGGAACGCAACTTCCACTGCCGTCAGGGGGGAAATTGACCTGATCCTGCTGGATCACGACACCCTGGTCTTCACCGAAGTCCGCTGGCGCAAACACCAGAGTCATGGTGGCGCGCTCGCCTCGGTGGATCACCACAAACAACGGCGATTAATCAACGCGGCCCAGCACTTTCTGGCCCGCCACCCGGAACATCATCACCGGCCCTGCCGCTTCGATGTACTGGGCATGGAACCGGACAGCCAGCAGACTGTCCTTTATCAATGGATACAAAACGCCTTTTATAGCGAATAAGCTACACAGCAGAATGTGAAAGATTGAGCGACCCGAACTCAGCGAACAGGACATTGAAGGGACAATTATGAGCGTGGACCGTATCCGGCAACTGTTTGCCGAAAGCATCGAAACCAAAGCAAAGGCCGGCGAAGTACTGCCTACCGTGATTGAAGCCGCAGGCCAGGCCATGGTCGAATGCCTGCTCAACGGCGGCAAGATTCTCACCTGCGGCAACGGCGGCTCCGCTGGCGACGCCCAGCACTTCTCTTCCGAGCTGCTCAACCGCTTTGAAATGGAGCGCCCGGCGCTGCCCGCTATCGCGCTGACCACGGACTCGTCTACGCTGACCTCCATCGCCAACGATTACAGCTACAACGAGATCTTCTCCAAGCAGGTCCGCGCCCTGGGCGGCAGTGGCGATATCCTGCTGGCAATTTCCACCAGCGGAAACTCCGCCAACGTGATTCAGGCCATCCAGGCCGCCCACGACCGGGAAATGCGCGTAGTCGCCATGACCGGCAAGGAAGGCGGTGAAATGGTCAATCTGTATGGCCCCAACGATATCGAAATTCGGGTGCCCGCCACCTCCACAGCCCGCATCCAGGAAGTGCACCTCCTGGTCATCCATTCGCTGTGCGATTACATCGACCAGCAGTTGTTCGGAGGCCAGTAATGGTCGCACGCTTCACCCGCTTACCAGCACTTCTGGCTCTTGCACTGCTGCTCTCCCTGACCACACCGGGTGTGCATCACTGTCCAAGGGCATGTCCGACCAGCCCACTGATCAGGACCACGGCTCACGCACCTTTGGCGCCTTTGTGGAAGATGGCAACATCGAACGCAAAGTCGCCGTCAATCTGTCACGCACCAGCGCCGAGCTGGACGAGTCCCGCATTGTGGTGGTCAGCTACAACGGCAACGTTTTACTTGCGGGCCAGGTAGCCAGCGAAGACCTGAGCACCCAGGCGGAAAATATCGCCAGCCAGGTACGTCATGTGCGCAATGTGCACAACGAGCTGCAGGTAGTGGGCTCTGGCTCCTTCCTGGCACGCACCAATGACACCTGGCTCACCAGCAAGGTAAAAAGCCGCCTGCTGATCAACGGCGACGCGCCAGGCTGGCGCACCAAGGTGGTCACGGAAAACGGCGTGGTCTACCTGATGGGCCTGCTCACTCATGCCGAAGCCGACGCAGCGGTCGCCCAGGTACAGAAGGTGTACGGCGTACAGAAGATCGTGAAGATCATTGAATATATAGATTAGGCGCTCCGCGCCGGCAACACGCTTCACGCGTCACGCCCCACGGAAAACAAAAAGCCCGCTCAATGAGCGGGCTTTTGCGTGTTGCATGCAGCGTGAGGCGTGCTGCGTCTCACTTTCTCACTTCACCACTTTCAGGTGACTGACCTTTCCTTGCCTTCCTCTTTCTTCTCAGGCTCCGGCGTGGTCGTCGGTGGCTCCGGCGGATCGACGGGATCAAACGCCATACCCTGCCCGTTCTCACGGGCAAAGATCGCCACCACCGCGTTCACCGGCACCCGAATGGTCATGGGCATGCCACCAAAGCGGGCAGAAAAGGCTATTTCATCGTTATCCGCCACAAACTGGGTGACTGCGCGCGGCGCAATGTTCAGCACGATCTGGCCGTCCTGCACAAAGTCCTGCGGCACTTCCACACCCGGGAAACTGGCATTCACTGCCAGGTGGGTGGTCAGGCCGTTATCGCAGATCCACTCGTGGATCGCCCGTATCAGATACGGGCGATTGGAGGTCATTTCGGACATGATTACAGCGGGTTACGCAGTTCGCGCTCGGCGTCGGTCAAGCTGGCCTGGAACGCATCACGGTCAAACAGACGCTCGGCGTAATCCAGCAGCGGCTTCACCTGCTTGGCAGGCAGCTCAATCCCAGAGCGGGCAACCGCCACAGAATCGGCGCCACCACACAATCCACCAAGGTGAACTCTTCGCTCATGAAGTACGGCAGCTCGCTGAAGATCGGTGCGGTGGCGATGATCGCCTCACGCAGCTCCTTGCGGCGCTTGTTCAGGCTGGCTTCTTTTCTTCACCGGCCAGAATCGCATCCACATGACCACACCAGTCACGCTCCACCCGATGAATCAACAAGCGGCTCTGGGCACGTGCCACCGGGTAAACCGGCAACAACGGCGGATGCGGGAAACGCTCGTCCAGATATTCCATGATCACCGTGGACTGAAACAAGGTCAGCTCACGGTCAACCAACGTGGGCACTTCGTTGTACGGGTTCAGCGAAGCCAGATCTTCCGGCTTATTACTGCTGTCCACATCAACGATATCGACCGTGACCCCTTTTTCTGCCAGCACGATACGCACGCGATGGCTGTAATGATCTTCCGGGGAAGAAAAGAAAGTCATTGAAGAACGCTTGGTCACCACACCCATTGTCGAGTCATCTCCGCACTAGTGATCTATAACAGAAACAGGGTAACCGCTTACACGGATACCCTGTTCAACGCTGGAATCCTACACTGAAAGATCAGTGTATGTCTTTCCAGTATTCCTTTTTGAGCAGGTAAGCCGGGATCAACAGGATGCCCAGGAACACCAGCACATACACCCCAGACGTTCACGCTGCGGGCGAATCGGCTCCGCTGTGTAAGTCAGGAAGTTAGTGAGATCGCCCATGGCCTGCTTGAACTCGTCTTCGCCCAGCTCTTCTTCCAGGCCCGCCATCACGTGGGGCATGCCCACGCTCGGGAACACATGGTTGTTGTAACCGAACGGACGGGACTCATCTTCGTAGAAGTTAATCAGGTAAGAATACACCCAGTCGGAAGAACGGTACCGGGTCACCATGGTGAGATCCGGCGGTGCATTACCAAACCACTTCTTCGCGTCGCCCTTATCCATGGCGTTATGCATCTGGTCACCAAACTTGTCACTGACGAAGTTCAGATTCTCCATCACCAGCTCTTCTGGCATTTCCAGATCTTCCGCCATGCGGCTGTAGCGCTGGTACTGCAGGGTATGACAACCCATGCAGTAGTTAACGAACAGCTTGGCACCATTCTGCAGGCCAACCTTGTCTTGCAAGTTTACCGGCGCTTTAACCACGTACTCGTTGTGGCCACCGCCAGCCGCGAACGCGACCAACGGCAGGCAGCTGAAAAGAATAACCGCTAGTTTCTTCATCAGTGTCCCCCCGTTACCCGTTCCGGAACCGGCTTGGATTTCTCGAATTTATGCACAAACGGCATGATCAGCAGGAAGTAGCTGAAATAATAGATCGTGCCGAACTGCGCCATCATGGTCTTGCCCGGTGTTGCCGGCTGGGTACCGAAATAACCCAGCATCAGGAAATCCAAGACGAAGAGCGTCATGAACATCTTGCTCCAGATACCACGATAGCGGATGGACTTGACCGGGTGACGATCCAGCCACGGGATCACGAACAGGATCACGATTGCGCCACCCATGGCCACCAAGCCCCATGCCTTGGAAGACATGATGAAATCGATGGTTGTGGCACGCAGCATGGCGTAATAAGGACCGTAATACCAAACCGGCGCAATATGGTCCGGGGTTTTCAGCGGGTTAGCCGGCTCAAAGTTCGGCTTCTCCAGCAGGTAACCACCACCATCCGGGAAGAAGAAGATCACCACGGCAAAGATCATCAGGAACACGATCACGCCGGGCAGGTCCTTCACGGTGTAGTAAGGGTGGAACGGGATGCCATCTACCGGGATACCGTTTTCGTCCTTGTTCTGCTTGATTTCCACGCCATCCGGGTTGTTGGAGCCCACTTCGTGGAGCGCCAGGATGTGCAGTACCACCAGAGCCAGCAACACGATGGGAATAGCCACCACGTGCAGCGCGAAGAACTTGTTCACCGTCGCCGTGGACAGCAGATAGTCACCGCGCACCCAGGTCGTCAGGCCTTCACCGATTTCCTTCGCTTCTGCGGCATCGATAAACGGCAGCAGATCAAAGGAATAGCGCCGGCCAGGGAAATCACCTGGGCGCCCCAGTAGGACATGTTGCCCCAGGGCAGCACATAGCCGAGGAAACCTTCCGCCATCAGCGCCAGTAGATCAGCATACCGAAGATCCACCAGTTCCGCGGC
>UEXL01000205.1_pt1 | contig 36909 bp, 64 predicted proteins | sample 1796671 | NCBI WGS metagenome assembly UEXL01 (sample SAMEA4772471, study PRJEB27181) | metagenome | reverse complement strand
ACAACAGGAGATCCGCATCCAGTGCTGCACTCGGGGAGTCGCTCAATCGGCCCCGGGCATCGCGCAGGACCGCATCAATGCGCATGATGCTCAGCTCTCGCCCAACGCGGCCAGCTGATCGGCCTGGTACTCCGCCAGCAAGGCACCCAGCAGTTCATCCATGTCCCCTTCCATCATTTCACCCAGACGATACAACGTCAGGTTGATGCGATGGTCGAGACTCGGCCCTGCGGATAATTGTAGGTGCGGATACGCTCAGAACGGTCACCGGAGCCCACCAGGGATTTGCGCTCCGCGCCTGCTCCGCGTGGGCCGCATTCTGCTGGGCATCATAGAGTTTAGCGCTGAGCAGGCTCATGGCGCGGGCCTTGTTCTTGTGCTGGCTGCGCTCGTCCTGACATTCCACCACCACACCGGTGGGCAGGTGAGTAATGCGCACCGCAGAATCGGTGGTGTTAACGTGCTGACCACCGGCACCGGAGGACCGGTAGGTATCGATACGCAGGTCTTCGTTGCGAATGGTGATATCGCCCAGCTGCTCGGCTTCCGCCATGATCGCCACCGTACAGGCGGAGGTATGGATGCGCCCCTGGGATTCCGTGGCCGGCACGCGCTGCACCCGGTGAGCACCGGATTCAAATTTCATCCGCGAATAGACACCATCACCTATCACCCGTGCAATCACTTCCTTGTAACCGCCGTGCTCGCCTTCGCTGGCGCTGACCATTTCCACTTTCCAGCCGCGCTGATCCGCATACTTGGAATACATGCGAAACAGATCGCCGGCAAAAATGGCCGCCTCGTCGCCGCCGGTGCCGGCGCGCACTTCAAGAAACACATTGGCGCCATCGCGAGGGTCTTTCGGCAGCATCAGCGTTTGCAGTTCTTCGCCAGCTCTTCCATGCGCGCCTGGGCATCGCGAGCTTCGGCACCCATTTCACGCATATCCGGATCGCTGTCGTCCTGCATGGTTTTCGCCGCGTCCAGATTGTCCGCCTGCAGATACTCTTGGTAGCATTTCACCACCGGATCAATTTCCGCATATTCCCGGGACAAATCACGAAACTGGTTCTGATTGCCGATCACATCCGGATCAGACAGCAACCCCGCCAGCTCTTCAAACCGGTCTGCGAGCTTGTCCAGCTTGCCTTGCAATGACGCTTTCATAGAGTCCTCTAAAGCACAGGGCTTTATTCAGAGTGTTTCCAATTCAGGTTGGCTATTCGCTCTCGGACGGGGCGTCCGGGTCCTCGAGCAGCAGTTCGCGGGCCAGCAACAGGGCTTCGGCACGGCCATCGGCGGCCATTTTTCGCAGGTCACGCTGGGGGTATGCAGCCACTTGTTCACCAGCGAATGCTGGAACTTGCGTAGCACCTGCTCCGCATCGCCGCCATTGCGCAACTGCTGCAGGGCTTTTTCCAGTTCGGTTTCCGCCATGCCGGTGCGCTGCTCACGGTAATCGCGCAATACCTTAACGGCATCCTGCTCACGACGTTGACGGCGACGCACAATGGCATCACGAATCAGCTCCGAGGCCTCCTGGGCCGCCTGCTGACGGGCACGGACGTTTTCCTGAATGGCTTCCTGCAAGTGATCCACCGTATACAGGTAGACGTCGTCCAGCTCACCCACTTCCGGTTCGATATCCCGCGGCACAGCGATATCCACCATGAACATGGGCCGGTGGCGACGTTTTTTCAGCGCCCGCTCGACCATGCCCTTGCCCAGAATCGGCAACGGTGCCGCCGTACAGGAAATCAGGATATCGGCACTTTCCAGCGCCACCGGCAATTCTTCCAGGCTGATGCCCCGGCCACCCACGGCCGCCGCCAACTCGCCAGCACGCTCCTGGGTGCGGTTGGCAATGGTAATTTCCTGCACCTGCTGCCCAGGTGACGCGCCACCAGCTCGATCATTTCACCGGCACCGATCAACAAGGCCCGGCTTTTTTTCAGGTCCGCAAAAATATGGCGCGCGAATGACACCGCCGCATAGGCCACCGATACCGGGTTGGCACCGATACCGGTTTCCGTACGGATACGCTTGGCCACCGAAAAGACTTCCTGAAACAAGCGCGACAATTCGCCATTGAGCAGGCCCGCCTCGTGGGCACGGGCATAGGCTTCACGCATCTGGCCCAGGATCTGGGGCTCGCCCAGCACCAGCGAATCCAGGCCACCGGCCACCCGCATCATGTGCTCCAGCGCCTTCTCCCCGGTGTGCTGATACAGCACCGTGGACAGCCGCTCAGCAGACAGGTGCCGGCTGGAGGCCAGCCATTGGGCAAAATTCGGGGAGTTGTCGTCGGTGAGGCAATACAGCTCGGTGCGATTACAGGTCGACAGCAGCGCAGCTTCCCGCACGCCGGGCATCTCACGCAAGCTGGCCAGCGCCGCTTCCGCCTGCTGCGTTGAAAACGCCAGACGTTCGCGTAGCTCCACATCCGCGGTGGTGTGATTGACGCCAACAGCGACTAGATTCATACATTCCTGTGCGCGACAGTGACAGCGGGCGATCGTGGCCAGCCCGTAAGCCCCGGAAAAAGCCGGGGCGCAAGGGTGTGGCATTTTGCGCGAAAGCGCCTGCCAAAACAATGTCGGCCCGGAGAGCAAACCGGTAAGGTAGCGCACACCACTTCACGGTTTGGGCAATGGCCAATCGCTGTGCCATGATAGCCGAAACAGAAAACAGGCATACCGACCTTAATGATCCGTTACGCGATTCTGCCGCTCTGCGGCGCACTCCTGCTCCACGGCTGCGCCAGCCAGACCCCAGCTCCTGAGCCCACCCCGGAACCCACGGTGCCGGTGGCCAGCGCCCCGAATTATGACAGCGAGACCTGTCCGACCTGCTGGTGGCAGAAGTGGCAGCCCAGCGCCAATCTGGGGGTGACCCTCGGCTACTACAGCCAGGCGGCAGCACCCGTGACCCGGCCGTCATCAGCCAGGCCGCCCAGCTGGCCCACTATCTGGAAGATCCCCAGCAGGCCCTGGCCATGAGCGAACTCTGGCTGGAGACCACACCGGACAGCGAAGACGCCCTGCAAGTGGCCATCCTCTCGGAGATTCGTCTGGGCAACACAGCCGCCGCCACCCGGCATCTGGACCAGTTACTGAGCGAACACGGCGAAGACGCCCTGGGACGTCTGGTCAATCAGGCACGCGGCCTGGATGCGCAGGGCAACCTGCAACTGGTCGAGGCCCTGGCCCAGCTCACCGACAGCTACCCGGATCAGGCACCCCTCTGGTACGCCCGCGCCCTGTGGCTGGAACACGAAAAGCAGCCCGAACCCGCTCTGGAGGCCACCGAGCGCACCCTCAAATTAATGCCACGCCATGAAGATGCCCTGCTCCTCAAGGCGCAGCTGCTCTACGAAACTGGCGAGCCGAAAAAAGCCCTGCGTCACCTGAAAAAACTGGTCCGCAAATACCCTCAAGCGCGCCGCCCCCGCATCGCCTATGTTCGCATGCTGCTGGCCACCGGCCAGTTGGACGAGGCAGGCGAACAACTCACCATCATGGCAGAGCAAAACCCGGAGGATCTGGATCTGCGTTTCTCGCTGGCCCTGCTCGCCCTGGAAGCCGGCGCCAGCGAAGCCGCCCAGACCCAGCTCAACATCTTGCTCGGCCAGAACTATCGTCCCGACGATATCCACCTGTATCTGGCCCAAGCCGCCGAGCAGACGCTGGAGATGGATAATGCCATCGATCACTACCTGAAAGTGGGCGGGCCCCAAGCCATCCGTGCGCGGGTGCAAGCCGCACGCTTGCTGTACCAGAAAGGCAACACCAGCCAGGCCCATGCCCTTATGCATAGCCTGGCCCAGCAACAACCGGAGCTGCAGAACAGCCTGACCATCACCGAAGCAGAAATGCGCAGCAACAACGGTGACCCACAGGGCGCCATCGCCCTGATCAGCGAAGCCCTGCGCGACCAGCCCGACAATACCGAACTGCTCTACAGCCGCGCCATGACCGCTGAAAAAGTGGGTGACATGGCGCGCCTGGAGAAAGATCTCAAGCGCATCATCACACTGAACCCTGATGATGCCAGCGCCCTCAATGCCCTGGGCTACACCCTGGGCAACCGGACCGATCGGCTGGACGAAGCCTATCAATATGTATCCCAGGCCCTGGAATTGCGCCCCGACGACCCCGCCATTCTCGACTCCATGGGCTGGGTGCTCTACCAGCGCGGCGAGACTGAAGCCGCCCGGGACTATCTGCGCCGGGCCTATGAAAAATTCCCCGACCCGGAAGTGGCCGCTCACTATGGTGAAGTCCTGTGGGTGCTGGGCGCCCAGAACCAGGCTCGCCAGGTCTGGCGCGACACCCTGGAAACCGATCCGGACGCCCCCCACATCCGTAAAGTCATGGAAAAACTCGGAGCCCGCCTGTGACCCTGAGCCTCATCCGTATTATTGGCCTGACGCTGATCGCCCTGGCCTTGAGTGCCTGCCAACTACGCCCCACCACCACTGCCCAGTTCGAAAACCCCGGACAGATTCAGCAATGGCAGATGAGCGGCAAGCTGGGCTACCGCACCGCCAACGACGGCGGCAGCGCCACCTTTGACTGGCGCCAGCAGCCCCAGCGGGGCGACATCCACTTTTCCGGTCCACTGGGTTTTGGCAGCGCCGACCTGCACTGGGACAGCGGCCGCGCCGAACTTATCACTGCCAAGGAAAGCTACCAGGCCCGCAGTCCCGGCGAGCTGGCCTGGCACCTCACTGGCTTCTGGCTTCCCGTGTCCGCCCTGCAGTACTGGGCCCGCGGCCTGCCTTGGCCCGGCGCCCCAAGTGACGCCGAATACGATGATCAACAACGCCTGATCTCACTGGAACAGCTGGGCTGGTCGCTCACTTTTTTGACCGCTACGAACCCATCGCCGGCGTCACCCTGCCCTACCGGATCAAAGCCCAGCAGAACAGCAACCGCTTCACCTTGCTGATCAAGGACTGGCAACCAGGCAGCGGCACCCCGTGACACTGACTCTGCCAGCCCCGGCCAAGCTCAACTTGTTTCTGCATATCACCGGCCGCCGCGATGATGGCTACCACCAGCTGCAAACCGTGTTCGCCCTACTCGACCATGGCGACACCCTGACCTTCTCTCCGGCAGACACCCTGTCACTGCAATGCCAGCAAGAAGGCAACCAGGACACCTTGCCCACGGACAACAGCAACTTGGTCCTTCAAGCTGCCCGGGCACTCCAGTCCCACACGGGTAGCGATAAAGGCGCGGCAATCACCCTGACCAAGCGCCTACCCCTGGGCGGCGGCGTGGGCGGCGGATCTTCCGATGCGGCCACCGCCCTGCTGGGCCTGAACCGGCTCTGGGAACTGGGCCTGAACCTGAATGAACTGGCAAATATTGGCCTAGCACTGGGCGCAGACGTCCCGGTCTTTGTACTCGGCCACAGCGCCTGGGCAGAAGGCGTCGGCGAACAAATTTCCCCCGTCACACTGCCAAATGATGCTTTTTTTGTCGTTCACCCCGGAATTCATGTATCAACTGCTCGAATTTTCGGCGACCGGCAATTGACAAGAGATACACCCATCAGTAAATTACCGGCCTCGCTTGAGGCGGTGCTGACCCGCGACTTTCACAATGATTGTGAAGCGGTGGCAACTCGGCACTTTCCGGGAAATCGGAAAAACGCTGGACTGGCTCAAGCAACATACGGGTAACGCCCGTATGACCGGCACAGGCGCTTGCTGTTTTTCCCGCCTGACCGGACTGCAACAGGGGCAGCAATTGCTGCAACAGTTGCCACACAACACTGGACAGGTTTCGTCGCTCGAAGCTGTAATACTTCTCCTCTCCACCAGATTCTGGGAGAGACACTGGCGAAGTTTCGAGAGACAAAGAATTCAGGCAAACCCGCTTAAGCGGGCCTGAGACCGAGTGTTGGGGTATAGCCAAGTTGGTAAGGCAGCGGGTTTTGATCCCGTTATTCCCAGGTTCGAGTCCTGGTACCCCAGCCATTTTCTTCTGAGGAACCTCTTACCCTTCCCCTTAGTGGTTCCCAAATTCACGACGCAAGACCCCAGGGGGCGCCAGTGTCCAAGCTCGTCGTTTTCACCGGTAACGCAAATCCCGAACTGGCCAAAGCCATGGTCAACAACCTGAATCTGCCCATCGGCAATGCGGATGTAGGCACTTTCAGTGATGGCGAAGTTGCCGTTGAGATTCAAGAAAACGTGCGCGGCAAAGACGTCTTTATCGTGCAATCCACCTGCAACCCGACCAACAACAACCTGATGGAACTGCTGGTCATGGCCGACGCCCTGCGTCGCTCCTCCGCAGGCCGCATCACCGCTGTTGTCCCCCTACTTTGGTTATGCCCGCCAGGATCGCCGCGTGCGCTCCGCCCGTGTGCCGATTACCGCCAAAGTGGTCGCCGACATGATTACCGCCGTCGGCATTGATCGCGTGGTCACCGTAGACCTGCACGCCGACCAGATTCAGGGCTTCTTCGATATTCCGGTAGACAACGTCTACGCCACCCCGCTGATCGTGGCGGACATCGAACGCCAGAACCATGACGACCTGATGGTAGTCTCCCCGGACGTGGGCGGTGTAGTCCGTGCCCGCGCCTTGGCCAAGCAGCTCAACGACGCCGACCTGGCCATCATCGACAAGCGCCGCCCCAAGGCCAATGTGTCCCAGGTGATGCATATCATCGGTGAAGTCGAAGGCCGCACCTGCGTACTGGTGGACGACATGGTCGACACCGCCGGCACCCTGTGCAAAGCCGCCCAGGCCCTGAAGGATCACGGCGCCGCCAAGGTGATTGCCTACATCACCCACCCAATCCTGTCTGGCCCGGCCATTGACAATATTGCCAGCAGCGCCCTGGACGAACTGGTTGTCACCGACACCATTCCCCCTGTCCGACGCCGGCCGCGCCTGCGCCAACATCCGCGTCCTCAGCCTCGCACCGATGCTGGCCGAAACCGTGCGCCGGGTGAACAACGAAGAATCCCTGAGCGCCATGTTTGATCGGTTGGAGCTGGTTTAAGAGCTGCAGCAGGCAACACGCTTCATGCAACAACACGGAGCAGGTTAATTTTGATCTGCTTCGCAAGAGGCCGCGCACCAGACTTGGGCGCTGCCTCTTGCGTTTAAAACCTGCCCCACTTGTCGCGTTGTTGCGTGGCGCGTGTTGCGTGATGCCTCCCGAAGGGCCATAATCGCGCCCCCGCGGAATCCTCCGTGGATATTATCAACCTCTCTGGCCGACCTGGTCGCGGGAAGCCCGAGAGCATACTGGAGACAGACCATGTCCAATGAATTCCAGCTGAATGCTGAAAGCCGCAGCGATACAGGGAAAGGTGCGAGCCGCCGCCTGCGTCGTCTGCAAGAACGAGTTCCCGGCATCCTCTCTACGGTGGCGAAGCCGAGCCGCAGATGATCAGCGTTGAACTGCGCGAGCTGAAGAAAGCGCTGGAAAACGAAGCCTTCTACAGCCACATCCTCACGCTGAAGCTGGACGGTGCCAATGTCCAAGCCGTACTGCGTGACATGCAGCGCCATCCAGCCAAGGGCCACCCGCTGCACGTGGATCTGCTGCGCGTCGACAAGACCCACAAGATCACCATGAACGTGCCCCTGCACTTCATCAACGAAGAAAGCTCCATTGGTGTGAAGAAGCAAGGCGGCGAGATTCAGCACAACTACGCGGAAGTGGAAGTGAGCTGTCTGCCCCAGCACCTGCCTGAGTTCATCGAAGTGGACATGGCTAACGCTGAACTGGACACCGTTATTCACCTGTCCGACCTGAAACTGCCGAAAGGCGTGGAACTGACCCAGCTCGCTCTGGGCGAAGACCACGACCAGCCGGTGGCCGCCGTTCACCAGCCGAAAGTACGTGCATCAGCTGATGACGAGGCCGACGAAGCGGCAGGCGAAGAAGCCTCAGGCGAGGAATAAGACGCACCGTGGCGGAACCTGTTCGACTGATCGTAGGCCTGGGCAACCCGGGCCGCGAATACGAAGACACCCGCCACAATGCCGGCGTCTGGTATATCGACGCCCTGGCCCGCCGCCAGGGCGTTTTCCTTACCGAAGACAAGAAATATTTCGGCCTCACGGCCACCTTCTCCTTTGAAGGCGAAACGGTCCGCCTGCTGGTTCCGACCACCTTCATGAACCGCAGTGGTCAGGCAACCGCCGCACTGGCAAACTTCTTCAAGATCCCCGTTACGCAGATACTGGTTGCTCACGACGAGCTCGACCTGCCCCCCGGCTGTGCCCGCTTCAAGCAAGGCGGCGGCCACGGTGGTCACAATGGTCTGCGCGACATCATCAGCAAACATGGCAACAGCCGCGACTTTTACCGGCTGCGCCTGGGCATCGGCCACCCCGGCTCTGCCGATCGGGTCACCCCCCATGTGCTGAACAAACCCTCCAAATCCGATCGGGACCTGATCGATCGCGCCATCGATGAAGCCGCCCACTACACCGCCGACATGCTCCGCGGCGACCTGAATGGCGCCATGAACCACCTCAACGGATTCAAGGCGTAAACGTAGAAGCGGGTTTCGAGGAGCGAGTTGTGAAAACCCTGAAACCCTCCCTGCCGACCGTTTTGTACTTTCGATTTCCGAAACCCGAAACTCAAAACTCGTATCAGCGACGCCCCACGCGTTGTAACCGGAACCATGCAGCAGCCCTTTCCGCCCTGCGGTGGTCGCTTTTTCAGCCCGGCTTCAGTAGCATTGCGGCCTCGAAAAATGGAGGTCTGTCATGGGTTTCAAATGCGGTATCGTCGGTCTGCCTAACGTGGGCAAATCCACCCTGTTCAACGCGCTGACCAAAGCGGGTATTGATGCCGAGAACTTCCCGTTCTGCACCATTGAACCCAACACCGGTGTGGTGCCGGTGCCGGACCCCCGTTTGGACAAGCTTCTGCCATTGTCAGCCCGGAACGGATCATGCCCGCCACCATGGAATTCGTGGACATTGCCGGGCTGGTCGCCGGGGCGTCCAAGGGTGAAGGCTTGGGCAACAAGTTTCTGGCCAACATCCGCGAAACCGATGCCATCGCCCACGTGGTTCGCTGTTTCGACGATGAAAACGTAATCCATGTGTCCGGTAAAGTTTCACCATTGGACGATATCGAAGTGATCAACACCGAGCTGGCCCTGGCCGACCTGGACACGGTGGAAAAAGCCCACCTGCGCGCCACCAAGGCCGCCAAAGGTCAAGACAAGGACGCCAAGGGCCTGCTGCCGGTACTGGACAAGGTACTGCCCGCCCTAAACGAAGGCGACCCGGCCCGCTCCGTGGACCTGAATGACGATGAGCGCAAGGCGATCAAAAGCCTGAACCTGCTGACCCTGAAGCCCACCATGTACATTGCCAACGTGGACGAGGGCGGCTTTGAAGACAACGCCCTGCTGGACGCCGTGCGCGAGCTGGCGGAAAAAGAAAATTCGTCCGTGGTGCCCATCTGCGCCAAGATCGAATCCGAAATTGCCGAGCTGGACGACGAAGAAAAAGCCGATTTCCTCGCGGACCTCGGCATGGAAGAGCCGGGCCTCAACCGAGTGATTCGCGCCGGTTTTGATCTGCTCGGCCTACAGACCTACTTCACCGCCGGGGTAAAAGAAGTCCGTGCATGGACCGTCCGGGTAGGCGCCACCGCCCCCCAGGCCGCCGGCGTCATCCATACGGATTTCGAAAAAGGCTTCATTCGCGCCGAAGTCACCGCCTACGATGACTACATCAACAACAATGGTGAACAGGGCGCCAAGGAAGCCGGTAAGTGGCGCCTGGAAGGCAAGGAATACATCGTCAAAGATGGCGACGTGGTGCATTTCCGGTTCAACGTTTAAAAAGACGCTGCACGCCACACGCTTCATGCAGCATGAAAAAAAGAGGCCGCACCCAAATAATGGGCGCGGCCTCTTTTTTACCACTCATGCTAAAACCATCTCGCGTTTCAACTTTGAACTTTCAACTTTTATCGCTTTTCAGTCCGTGCCGCCCGCATTCACCGGCTCGAAATCTTCATCCTTCAATTCAGGTAGTTTCTCATCACACCCCTGAATGCCCTGCTTTTTCAGGTTGGTGCAGACGCGATCCAGCTTATTGTCCACAGCGTGCATATGATCGAGCAGCAAGTGAATCGCTTCAGCAACCGGATCAGGCATATCGTTGCTGACGCCATAGGCCTGGAAACCGATCTTCTCGGCCATTTCCAGGCGAGTCTTTTCTTTCTCTGTAATAGGCTGGTTAACGACTCTGCCGGGAATACCAATCACCGTAGCCCCTTCTGGCACTTCCTTGGTCACGACTGAATTGGAACCGATCTTGGCATTCTTGCGCACGGTAAACGGCCCCAACACTTTCGCGCCCGCACCCACCACCACACCGTCTTCCAGGGTCGGGTGGCGCTTGCCCTTACTCCAGCTGGTGCCCCCAAGGTAACCGCGTGATACAACGTCACGTCATCACCAATTTCTGCGGTTTCACCAATGACTACACCCATGCCGTGATCGATAAAGAATCGACGGCCAATCTTGGCACCGGGGTGGATTTCGATACCCGTGAGCCAGCGCGAAAATGTAGACAATAGCCGCGCCAGTTGCTTGAAGTTACGCGTCCATAACCCATGCGCCAACCGGTGAAAAAGCACCGCGTGTAAACCCGGATAGTTGAGCAACACTTCCAGCGTATTGCGTGCTGCCGGGTCCCGATGAAAGACCGAACGGATGTCCTCGCGCACTTGATCAAACATAACTACCTCATTTCACAGCCGTGATGAGCCCACGGCCCGTTAGGATGCCGCCGGAGACCGTTTGTTACAGCGAATCAGCCATCATCTCGCGGCATTTTTTTCTCCAGCGCCACCAGTACGCCCCGCAAAATACTCATTTCCATTTTGTCCGGTCGGGCCCGCATAAACAAACGGCGCATCCGCGTCATCACCTGCCCGGGTTGCTCCGGGTTCAAAAAACCACTCTGCCCCATCACCTTTTCCAGGTGATCCAGAAAGCCCGATACCGCTTCATTGGTAGCCGGCGGCTCATCCCAGAACATTTCCGGTAGCGGCATAACCTCACGGCGGGAACGGGATTCCTGCAAGTCAAAGTCATCCCCAGCAAGGCCAGGCGCAGCTCATAACTGATTAATTGGACCGCCGACGCCACATTCAAGACCCCGTATTCGGGATTGGTGGGCACACTCACATGGAGATTACAGCGGCGCAGTTCATCGTTGGTCAGGCCCCGGTCCTCACGGCCGAACAACACCGCGATACGAGTATCCTGCGGCGCATTGGCCAGATCATGAGAAAGCTGTGCCGCCAACTGACGCGGCGTCAGGCAGGGCCACGGGATACGACGCTGGCGGGCACTGGTGCCGATCACCAGAGTGGCCCCTCCAGAGCCTCATCCACGCTGTTGCATACCTGTGCCGCTTCCAGCACATCACCGGCCCCGGAGGCGCGGGCCGTGGCTTCCACGCTGGGATAGGACTGTGGCTGCACCAGACGCAGGTCCGACAGGCCCATGGTTTTCATGGCCCGGGCGGCGGCGCCGATATTGCCGGGATGGGAGGTTTCCACCATCACAATGCGCACATTTTCCAACATGGGAGGTCTCGTTAAAAAAGGCGCTAATCTTAACACGGCGGCTGCCCTGATCGCGCGGGCTCTGCTACAATCCGCGCCCCGGAACGGGAACCCGAGTTTCCCTGCCCCGCGCTCTTTAACACCGTTACGCCACACGTCATATTGAGGATAGATGCCATGCATGCGCCGCAAGTGAATATCGCCCTGCGAGCCGCCCGTCAGGCGGGAATCTGATTCGCAGAGCTGCCGAAAGCAGTGATCCCGTGTCTGTCACTAAAAAGGGCATGAACGACTTCGTCACCGAAGTGGATCGCGCTGCGGAAGCGCGCATCATCGATGTGATTCGCAAGGCCTACCCGGACCACAGCATTCTGGCTGAAGAATCCGGGTTCATGGAAGGCAGTGGCGACGGTAAAGACTTCCAGTGGATCATCGACCCACTGGACGGCACCAACTTCATCCATGGCTTCCCCCAATTCTGCGTCTCCATTGCCTCAAATTCAGAGGCAAAATGGAGCATGCGGTCATTTACGATCCCAACCGCGACGAAGAATTCACCGCCAGCCGTGGCCGTGGCGCTGCCCTCAATGGCCGCCGCATTCGCTGCACCAACCGGGCTAGCCTGGAAGGCTGCCTGATCGGCACCGGCTTCCCGTTCCGCAAGGACCAGGCCCCGCACATGGACGCCTACCTGGGCATGTTCGCGGATATCGCCCTCCACCGCCGGCCTGCGCCGCCCCGGTTCCGCAGCCCTGGACTGGCCTGGCTGGCCGCCGGCCGGCTGGACGGCTTCTTTGAATTCGGCCTGGCAGAGTGGGACATGGCCGCAGGCGTACTGCTGATTACCGAAGCCGGAGGCCTGGTTGGCGACCTGAGCGGTGGGCACAAATACCTGGAAAGCGGCGGTATCGTCGCCGGCAGCCCGAAAGTCTTTAGAGGCTTGCTGCAAAAAATCAAACCTCATCTGAACGACAGCCTGAAGCGCTAACCCCCGCACAGCCTCACTTCCCCTTTCTCCCCTGCGGAAGGTTTTCCTCTTCCTCACCCGTTTGTAAAACTCCTTAGACTTCAATACGAAAGTGCTGTCTGTGGCATGGACATCTCGGCACGCTTTGCTAGCGTGTCAGGTATAACGGTTCAGCAAGGAGACGCTTCATGGCAACGGTTTCTCTCACGGACAGCACCCTGTTCCGCCAACAGTGCTACATCGATGGTCAGTGGTGTGATGCTGACGACGGCGCCACCTTTGCGGTCGACAACCCGGCAAACGGCGAAGACATCGGCACCTCGCCGCGCATGGGCGAAGCCGAAACCCGCCGCGCCATCGACGCCGCCCACCAGGCTTTTCCCGGCTGGCGCGACAAGACCGCCGCCGAACGGGCCAACCTGCTGATGGCCTGGCACGACCTGATGATGGAGCACCAGGAAGACCTGGGCCGCCTGATGACACTGGAACAGGGCAAGCCCTGCCCGAGGCCAAAGGGGAAATCGCCTATTCCGCCTCTTTCCTGAAATGGTTTGCCGAAGAAGCGCGCCGGGCCTATGGCGACACCATTCCCGCGTCCAAACCCGGCCAGCAGATCGTGGTGATCAAACAACCCATCGGGGTCACCGCCGCGATCACGCCCTGGAATTTCCCTCCTCCATGATTACCCGCAAAGCCGGGCCGCCCTGGCCGCAGGCTGCACCATGGTGGTCAAACCCGCCAGCGCCACCCCGTACTCCGCACTGGCGCTGGCCGAACTTGCCGACCGCGCCGGCATTCCTGCGGGGTTTTCAACGTTATCACCGGCAGCGCCGGCGCCATCTCCACGGCAATCACCGACTCTCCCAAGGTTCGCAAACTGAGCTTCACCGGCTCCACCGAAGTGGGCAGCCAGCTGATGGCCCAGTGCGCCAAACATATCCAGAAGGTCTCACTGGAACTGGGCGGCAACGCCCTTTCTGGTGTTCGACGATGCCAACCTGGATAAAGCCGTGGAAGGCGCCATGGCCAGCAAGTTTCGCAACACCGGCCAGACCTGCGTGCGTGAACCGTTTCCTGGTACAGAAAGCATCCACGATGCCTTTGTGGAGAAATTCAAGGTTGCCATCGAAGCCATGAAAGTAGGCGATGGCTTTGAAGAAGGCGTTTCCCAGGCTGCCCTTATCAACCGGGGCGCCTCCGATAAGGTCATGGAGCATCTGGAAGATGCACTGGGCAAGGGCGCCCGGGTCATCACCGGTGGCCAGCGCCACGAACGGGGCGGCAGCTTCGTTCAGCCCACGCTGATCACCGGCGTTTCCACCGATGCCCAGCTCTGCCAGGACGAAACCTTCGGGCCGCTGGCGGCCATCATTCCTTTCAAAACCGAAGAAGACGCCATCCGCATTGCCAACGACACCATACGGGCTGGCAGCGTACTTCTACAGCGACAATATCCACCGCTGCTGGCGCGTGGCAGAAGCACTGGAAAGCGGCATGGTCGGCGTCAACGAAGGGCTGATTTCCAATGCCACCGCACCGTTTGGCGGGGTCAAGGAATCCGGCCTGGGCCGCGAAGGCTCCCACCAGGGCATGGAAGAGTATCTGGAAACGAAATATCTGTGCATGGGAAGTTGAAACGATCAGCAAACGTTGAAGCAACAACACGAGGCATAGTATACGCATACCTCGAGCTCGCGCACAACGTGATGCGCGATGACAAGACGAGAACACAATTACTGTTCTCCGCGTTTTAACTTTCAACTTTAAACTCGCAACTCGGAGTTAAGGATGACGAAACGGCTAAACATCGCCCTGCTCCCCGGCGACGGCATCGGCCCTGAAGTCATGGCCGTGGCCGAACAAGCGTTAACACTGCTGATTGACCGCTTTCAGTTGCCGCTGTCCTGTCACTCTTTCCCTGGCCGTCTCACGCCTGGCACCAGCAACACGGGCAGATGATGCCGGATGATGGCGTCGACCAGCTACGCGCCTTTGATGCCATTTTGTTGGGGGCCCTGGGCGACCCGGGGCCACTGGATGATCCGGACCGTTTTGTGCTGCCCGACAGCATTTCTCTCTCGCCGCTGCTGGCACTGCGCAAACAACTGGACCTGTGGGCCTGTGAGCGGCCAGCCCGCTGGCAGCCCGGCGCGCCCCAATACCTCAGCGATCCACGCGCCAACGATGTGGACATGCTGGTGATTCGCGAAAACAGCGAAGGTGAATACAGCAACCAGGGCGGTCGCCTGCGAGCCGGCACGCCCCACGAAGTGGCCACGCAGGTGGAGGTATTCACCGCCTCCGCCACTGAGCGTTTGATTCGTCATGCCTTTGAGCGCGCCCGCCAGCGGCCACCCAACGTCATCGGCCGCGCCAGTTCAAGAATGAAAAAAAAGCCCAGGTCTGCCTGATCACCAAACGCAACGCCCAGCCCTTCTGGGGCGACCTGTACACGAAACCTTTCTGCGCCTGGCCCAGGAGTACCCGGATGTGGACACCCACCACGAACTGGTAGATGCGGCCTGCATGAAGTTCGTGCAATGCCCTTGGCGTTTCGATGTGGTGGTGGCCAGCAACCTGCACGGCGACATTCTCACCGACCTGGCCGCCGTGCTTTGCGGCGGCCCTGGGCTCGCCCCATCCGCCAACCTGAATCCGGCAGACAGCAGCATCCCGGCATTATTTGAACCGGTCCACGGCAGCGCCCCGGACATCGCCGGACAGAACCTGGCGGACCCCCGTGCCACCCTGCTCAGCCTGGCCATGACCCTGGAATGGCTCGCCCCTCACCATCCGGCCTTGGGCAATGCGGCACAACATCTGCATGACACAGTAAAAGCGGATCTGGCCAGGGAAAGCGAGCACCTGCTCAGCGGAGCTCAGGCCAACGGCACCCGGGAAACAGGACAACGGCTTTATGCATTGCTGGCTCCGTAACACGCGCCGGTAACGTCAATACGCCAGCGTGGCGTTTTAACTCCCGCTGGCATCAGACAACGACGGCAATGAGCAATGAGAAAGGAGGCACCATGAGTCATTTGTCCCCCTTACTGGTTCAGTCCAGCGGGATTTGCGCAGAGCGCGGCGAAGGTAGCTGGCTCTATGATGAAAAAGGCAACCGCTGGCTGGACTTCACCTCCGGCATCGGCGTGACCTCCACCGGCCACTGCCACCCCAAAGTGGTCGCCGCCACCCAGGCCCAGGTCGCCAAGCTGGTTCATGCCCAATACGCCACCGTCACCCACCCCAACATGCTGGCCCTCACCGACCGGCTCTACGAACACCTGCCCAAAGGGCTCGATGCGGTGGCCTTTTCCAACTCCGGCAGCGAGTCAGTGGAAGCGGCCATTCGCCTGGCGCGACAGGCCACCGGCCGCACCAATCTCATCGCCTTTCGCGGCGGCTTCCACGGCCGCACCCTGGCCGCCGCCTCTGACCACCTCCACCAGCAAGGTACGTACGGGCTGGCAGCCGCTGATGGCCGGGGTCAGCATTGCCCCGTTCCCCCACGCCTATCGCTATAAGCAGGACATGGATCAGTGCGTCACCGACTGCCTCAACGAGCTGGACCATATCTTCACCGAGTGCAACCCGGCCGACACCGCCGCCATGATCATCGAACCGGTGCAGGGCGAGTACGGCTATTACCCCGCCTCTGCCGCCTTCATGAAGGGCCTGCGCGAACGCTGCGACAAGCATGGCATCTGCTGATTGCTGATGAAATCCAGGCGGGTTTTGGCCGCACCGGCAAGTTTTGGAGCCACGAACATTTCGATGTAAAGCCCGACATCATTGTCACTGCCAAGGGGCTGGCCAGCGGCTACCCACTCTCCGCCATCGCCGCCAGCCGCGACCTGATGACCCACGGTTATCCCGGCTCCCAAGGCGGCACCTACGGCGCCAATGCGGTGGCCTGCGCCGCCGCCCTGGCCACCCTGGACGTCATTGAGGAAGAACAGCTGGTGCCCCGCGCCGACAAGCTCGGCCAGCAGCTGCTGACCCACTTGCAGGGCCTGCAAAAACAGCATGACTGTATCGATGAAATTCGCGGCATGGGGCTGATGCTGGGCCTGGAAATTGTCAGCGCCCGCACACCCCGGATGGCGACCGCGCCGGCAAGCTACTAAAGCATTGCGAGAACAACGGCATGTTGATGCTGCGCTGCGGCACCCAAGGGCAAGTGGTACGCTGGTTGCCACCGCTCACCGTCACCGAAGCGGAAATCGACAAAGCGGTTGAGCTGTTTGATGCCGCACTGAAAGAAACATGAGTTAAAAGATGAAAGTTAAAAGTTTAAACGCGATCCCGGCATAGGGTTAACAGGCCCCTATGAAGCCGCGCTTGTACTTTGAATATACGCGGGCAAGGCTTTTGTCTTACGACAAGCTACCCCGGATCTTTCAACTTTGAACTTTTCACTTTCAACTCAAAAGGAGATTCGATGACCGACACCACCATCACCGTCCTGCTGGCCGAAGACGAACCGTCCCTGCCGGGCCTGGACTCCCTCAGCGACCACGCCCGGGTGCGGGAAGTGCGCACACCTGATGCACTCCGGTCCGCGCTGCCGGACACCCAGGTACTGGTGGTCACCGATTTCCGTACCGGCCTGCTGGAAGAAGAGTGGCCGGACAACTGCCCGGTACGCTGGGTCCATGCCACCAGCGCCGGCGTGGATGCACTGATGATCGATCCTATCAAGCACAGTGACATCGTGGTCACCAACGCCCGCGGCATTTTCGATCGTGGCATTGCCGAATATGTACTCGGCGCCCTGCTGATGTTTGCCAAGGACACGCTCGGCAACCTGGCACTGAAAGAACAACACCGCTGGCAGCACCGGGAAACCCGCATGCTGCGTGGCGCCAATGCGCTGATCGTGGGCGCCGGCTCCATTGGCCGGGACGTGGCCACGGTGCTCGGCGCCATGGGAATGAACGTGGTCGGCACCGCCCGCCATGCCCGCCAGGACAGCGCCTTTAACCGGGTCCACCGGCAACAGGATTTGCCCGCCCTGCTCGGCGATGCGGATTACGTGATCATCACCGCGCCGCTAACCCCGGATACTGACGGCCTCTTCGACGCCGCCACCTTCCGGCAAATGAAACCCGGCGCGGCTCTCGTCAACGTAGGTCGCGGCCCCATTGTGCGCACCGACGCGCTACTGCAAGCCCTGCAACGCGGGCGGCTGGCCGGCGCAGCACTGGATGTGTTCGAAGAAGAACCGCTGCCCGCCGACCACCCATTGTGGAATCACCCCAAGGTGATGATCTCGGCCCATATGGCCGGGGATTTCATTGGCTGGCGCCAGGCGCTGGGCCAGCAATTTGTCGATAACTTCCACCGCTGGCGCCGGGGTCAGCCATTGGACAACCCGGTCAGCAAGGAACACGGCTATGTAACCAACCGGTGAGCCCGCCGCGACGGGCCACCCCAGGAGGATCGTCGATGAGTAAGGAATTACTGACCATGAGCGCCCAGGCGCTGAAAGCCGCTTACCAGACCGGCGCCCTGTCACCCGTGGAGGTGTGCAACACCCTGCTGGATCATGTTGAGCGTCATGATGAGGCCCTCAACGCCTGGTGTTTAATCGACCGTGACACCACCCTGCAATGGGCCCGTGAAGCGGAACAGCGATACCAGAACGGCAACGCTAACGGGCTGCTTGACGGGTGCCGGTTGCGGTCAAAGACGTCTTCCTTACCCCCATGTGGCCCACCCTGAAAGGGTCGAAAACCATCGATCCCGCCAGCACCCTGGAAACGCTCCCCGGCCGTCGCCGCACTGGAACGCCACGGTTATGTGCCGCTGGGCAAGACCACCCCCCCGGAGTTTGGCTGGAAAGGGATCACCGATAGCCCCCTGTGTGGCCCCACCAACAACCCCTGGGACCCGAGCAAAACCGCCGGGGGCAGCAGTGGTGGCAGCGCGGCCGCCGTATCCGCGGGTATGGCGCCCATGGCACTGGGCACCGACGCGGGCGGTTCTATCCGCATTCCCGCCGGGTTCTGCGGCATCGTCGGCCACAAGCCCACCTTCAGCGAAGTCCCTCACTGGCCCGCCAGCCCTTTGGCACCCTGGCCCACGCCGGCCCGATGACGCGTACCGTGGCCGACGCCGCCTTAATGATGACCGTGATGAGCGAAGCCGATGCCCGCGACAGCCTCGCCGCGCCCGCGCCGCGGCATTGATTATGTGGCAGCGCTGCAACAGCCCATCAAAGGCCTGCGTATCGCCCTGAGTACCACTCTGGGTTATGCCGACGTGAACCCGGAAATCGAGAAAGCCACCCGTGAAGCCGCCCGGGTTTTCGAATCACTGGGCGCCACTGTCAGCGAAGTCGACCCGGGTTTCAGCAACCCGCTGGCCGCCTTCAGCCACCTGTTCTACAGCGGCGCTGCCAATGCCATGCGCGATCTTGGCGAACGTCAGCGCAGCCTGATGGACCCGGCACTGGTGGAAGTGGCCACCAAGGCGGAAAAACTCAGCATGCTGGATTACCTGGGCGCCATGAACGAGCGCATGGCGGTGAGTGAACGTATGGCGGTATTCCACACCAAATACGACTTGCTGATCACCCCCTGCTTGCCCATCGAGGCCTTCGACACCAACCGGGAAGTGCCGGTGGACTGGCCCAGCACCCGCTGGCCCACCTGGACGCCGTTTACCTACCCATTCAACTTGACCGGCCAGCCGGCATTGTCTGCTGGGGTTGAGCAGCAACGGCCTGCCCATGGCACTGCAGATTGTTGGTGCCCGTTTCGACGATGCCCGGGTGCTCGCCGCTGGCCACGCCTTTGAACAGGCCCAGCCGTTTACCCAGTTACCACCGATGCTGCAGAACTAGGAGCTCGGCGGTCCGCATAGGGCTATCTTTTAGCGTCAGGCGCCCAGCGCTTGGCGTCCGGCGTTTGATAAGGAGCAGATGATGGGAAACAGCAATCTGGACACGGATTTCTACGAAAGCGAAGACCCGATCTGGAACCCGGCCCTGTTGACCATTCCGGTGCCGGGCATTCGCCGCATGGTGAATCTGGCGGCCGACCTGGACGATGTCATTCATCTGTCCATCGGCCAACCCGACTTCAAACCACCGGAGCATGTGATTCAGGCCGGCGTGGACGCGCTCTATGCCGGCCAGACCGGTTACACCATGGACGCCGGCCTGCCGGAGCTGCTGGAATCGCTGGCGGAGTACTACAGCAAGCGCTATCAACGCACCCTGGTGCCGGAAAACTTCCTGGTCACCACCGGCGCCACCGAAGCCTTATATCTGGCGTTAACGGCCACCTCGGCTCCCGGCCGGGAGTTCATCGTACCGGACCCGTCTTTCATGCTCTACGGCCCACTGATTCGCATGAACGGTGGCATCGTGCGCAGCATTGCCACCCGTGCCGAGAACAATCATCAGCTGGATCCCCAGGAAGTGATTGATGCCATGGGGCCGAACACCTTCGCGGTGATTCTCAACTCCCCCAGCAACCCCACCGGCACCATCTACCCTCGGGAAACCATCGAAGCCATCGTCGAAGAAGCGGCCTATCGCGGCATCCATGTGATCAGTGACGAGGTCTACGACCACCTGATCTATGACGGCAAGGATTACCCCAGCGTGCTGTCCAGCTGCCCGGACCTGGACCACGTAATGGTGATCAGCAGCTTCTCGAAAACCTTTTCCATGGCCGGCATGCGTTGGCTGGCTGATTGGCAGCCAGGGCGCCATCAAGAAGCTGCGCCGCTACCATATGTTCACCACCACAGTGGCCAACACGCCCTGCCAATGGGCCGGCGTCGCCGCGCTGCGTGGCAGCAATCAGTTTATCGACAACATGGTGGAGGAATATCAGCGCCGCCGGGACCGGCTGGTGGAATTGGTGGAACAGACGCCTCATCTCACCGGCTATAAACCGGATGGCGCTTTCTATCTGTTTCCCTCGCTACCGGAAGGCGTCGATGGCGCGAACGTGGCACTGAAACTGTTGCGCGAGACCGGGGTCTGCACGATTTCCGGCGATACCTTTGGGGACGCCGGGCGCAATGCCCTGCGCATCAGCTACTCCACCTCGCTGGATCAGATCGAAGAAGCCTTCAAACGGATTATTCCCTGGATGGAGAAACAGAACTTCAGTTAAGGAAAGCCGCAGAAAAAACGGGCCGACCTGGGCGTAAACAGCACCCAACCGGCCCGCGATCACTCTGAGTCATAGCCGGATTACGACTACACCGGGTTCGCCCATACCGACTTTTTCGATTACGGTTTCTGCGCACCTTTTTGTGCGTCTGCCTGGGCCAGCTCCGCTTCCATATCGGAAAACATCTGCTGCAGGGACGGCATCACATGCTGCATCTGGCTCTGGGAAATCTGTACCGATTCAGCCATTACCTGGGGCATTTTCTTCATGATCGCCCGGCCACTGTCTGACTGATAAAACTCGGCCATGTCCCGCAGCTCCTGCAGGGAAAAGGTACGCTGATAAATGGCCAGCATCTGCTCTTCCATGGCGCCCAAGTCCAGTCCCTCCTCAAGAATGGTCTGCACTCGTGAGGTATAACGCTCCATCATGGCCTTGTTGTCAGCCGGATGGTCTGCGTCAGAGCCTGGTCGGTCATGCCTTCAATCTGTCGCGGGCTTCACTGAAAATGGCTTTGGCATTACTGGCTTCCAGCACCTCTTTGGCGGCAGCCGTCTTGTCCGCCTGTTCCGATGCCTGTGCGGTTACCGACAGGAAAGACAGCAACAGTACGGTCAGTATTTTTTTCATGATTATCTCCAACATTGCGGCGCCAACACCGCCAGCCTGAAAAGCAAAAAGGCCGTGACGAATCACGGCCTTTACTATCAATTAACCACTATCAATGATCAATTGCAATTATGGCATTTCATCCACTTCTTCCGGCTTCGGAACCATGAAGTCTTCCTTGCTGACCTTCATCATGAAGAGGATATTGCTGACCACATAGATGGACGAGTAGGTACCCACGAAGACCCCTACCAGCAAGGCTTCCGAAAAGGAACGCATCACTTCGCCACCGAAGAAATACAGCGCCACCAGCACCAACAAGGTAGTCGCGGAGGTGTTGATTGTCCGGGTCAAGGTCTGGTTCACCGCACCATTGATGATGGCCACCGGGTCCGTCTGCCGTGAATTGCGGAAATCTTCCCGAATACGGTCAGCCACTACAATGGAGTCGTTAAGCGAGTAACCGATCAGCGCCAGCACCGCCGCCAGCACGGTCAGGTCGAAAGGCCACTGAATCAGCGAGAACAATCCCAACACGATGATCACATCGTGAAACAATGCGACCACGGTAGCCACGCCGAACTTGTTGGAGAACCGGAACCACACGTACACCATCATCAGGCCCAGCGCCAACAACATGGCGGTGCCAGATTCATCACGAAGCTCGTCCCCACCTGAGGGCCGACGAACTCCACTTTCTGCTTTTCCAGATCCGGGTTGTGGTTTTTCAATACCGCGACCACATTCAGGCCAACCTGGTCTGCATCCTTGCCGTCCCTGGGCGCGACTCGAATATTGACCTCTTTTGGCGAACCGTAATGCTGAACAACCGCATCACCAAAACCCGCATCGGCCAAATCCGCACGGACTTCAGACAGTTCCACATCTACCGGGCTTTTTACCACGGTAGTGCCACCGGTGAAATCCAGCCCCAGGTTCACCCCGGGTCAGCAACAGCGCCACGGAAATAATCGACCAGCGCCAGCGACAGGACACCCAGCGGTTTGCGGGCGGCCATAAAATTGATGTTCATGGGTGCTTTGCTCATAACCGCCTCAGATGCTCAGTTTGCTCGGGGCGCGGGCGCCTCGACCGTAAATCATTTCTGCCATGGCACGGGTACCGATAATCGCCATGAACATGGAGGTGAGGATGCCGATGAACAGCGTAACCGCGAAGCCCTGCACCGAACCGGTACCCGCCGCAAACAGAATCACCGCCACAATCAGGGTGGTAATGTTGGCATCGATAATGGTGGTGAATGCGAGCGTAGCCTTCTTCAATGGCCTGGCGCGGACTGAGCCCCCTGCGCAAATCTTCACGAATACGCTCGAAGATCAGCACGTTGGCATCCACCGCCATCCCCACGGTCAGCACGATCCCGGCGATACCTGGCAAGGTCATGGTGGCGCCGGGGATCAACGACATGACGCCGACAATAATCACCAGGTTGCCCAACAGTGCCACGTTGGCAATCAGGCCAAACAGCTTGTACCAGATCACCATGAAGATCAGCACCAGCGACAGACCCAGCGCCATGGACTTGAGCCCGGCTTCGATGTTTTCCGCCCCCAGGCTCGGGCCCACGGTGCGCTCTTCCACGATGCTCACCGGCGCCGCCAGAGAACCCGCGCGCAGCAGCAATGCCAACTCGGAGGCTTCGCGGATTATCCAGCCCGGTAATACGGAAACGGCTACCCAGAGTGCTCTGGATGGTCGCCACGTTGATCACATACTTGTCCGTGCTGCTGGTCATCTGATCAACGCTGTTGCCGTCTTCGTCGATCACCTTTTTCACGTCGGTCTTGGTTTCGATAAACAGCACGCCCATGGGGTTACCCACGTTCTTGCCGGTAACACGCTGCATGCGACGGGCGCCATCGGAATCCAGCGTCACGTTCACTTCCGGCTGACCGTTCTGCTGATCAAAGCCCATCTTGGCGTCGATCACCTGATCACCGGTGGCAATGCTGGATTTATTCAACGCGACGATGCGACCCTCTTGCCCTTGAACGGGAAGAATTCCAGGCCAGGAGGCGCCATGCCGGAACGCAGGCGGGCGAAGAGACACTGTTGTCTACCAGACGGAATTCCAGGGTCGCGGTGCGGCCCAGAATCCGGCGAGCGGTAGCTGCATCCTGAATGCCGGGCAGCTGCACCACGATACGGTCTGCCCTTGACGCTGCACCACGGCTTCAGCCACACCCAGCTCGTTCACCCGCTTGTTCAGCGCGGTACGGTTCTGGTCCACGGCGTAGTCCTGCATTTCCTTCAGGGCCGTTTCATTCAGGGTCATGACAATTTTCGGGCTATCACCGGCCGGCTGCATGGCCAGCTTGTCCAACGCCTGACGCAACGGCGCACGGGCCGCATCGGCCGCCACCTGATCGCAAAGGTGGCGGTCAGAGTGGTGTCATCCACAGACACCGAGCGGTAACGCACGCCCGCATCACGCAGCGTCAGCTTGGCGGTGCCTTCCCAGGCTTCCATGCGGCTCTTCACCACCGAATCCATGTCCACCTGCAGCAGGAAGTGCACCCCGCCACGCAGATCCAGCCCCAGGTTCATGGGGCTTGCGCCGATGTCACGTAACCACTGGGGCGTGGTCGCCGCCAGGTTCAAAGCCACCACGTAGTTATCGCCCAGCGTCGCTGCCGCAATATCCTTGGCACGCAGCTGCTCTTCGGTGTCACCCATACGCACCAGCAATGAGCTACCCACCACTTCGCTTCACCGTGGCTCAGGCCGGCATCATCCAGGGCACCGAGCACACGCTGCCTGGCCACATCAGACACTTCACCACCCGCCTCGGAATGGCTGATCTGGATAGCGGGGGCATCCGGGTACAAATTAGGGAGCGCATAAAGGCCGCAAACAACAAGGGCAGCCAAAAGCAGGAAAAATTTCCAGCGTGGATAGCGGGTCATAGTTCTTTCCGGTAGTGCCGGTTTTTTAATAGTGCGACAGTGCGTCGAGCGCCGAAAAAAGGCGGCCGGCATGCACGATTAATCAACCGCTCGATACATTGGGTTTTGCTGGCGTTACCGCAACAGCAAAAGCCCCGCTCAAGACGGGGCTGCTATTCTTCTAGATCGACTTGATGGTGCCTTTGGGCAGAGTGGCCTGGACGCTGCTTTTCTGCAGCTTGATTTCCAGGTTGTTGCTGATTTCCACCACCACAAAATCATCGGTGACTTTCGCCACTTTACCCAAGATGCCGCCACTGGTGACCACTTCATCACCCTTGCTCAGGCTCTGCACCAAGTTTTTGTGTTCCTTGGCACGCTTCTGCTGCGGGCGAATCAGGAAGAAATAGAAAACCACCATCATCACGACCAGCATGATCAGTTCCACACCGCCCGGACCGGCAGGGGCAGCCGGGGCTGCAAACGCCGGAGAAACCATGGCAGTGGCCAACAGGGCCAGCAGGGAACGCATTGCGATGTTCATTGAATACTCCAATCGATAAATAGCTACAGCGCTGGCGTAGTCTGGCCGCGCGCCGCATAGAAGTCGTCCACAAAGGCGGACAATGTACCCCCTTCAATGGCCCCCCGCAATCCAGCCATCAACCGCTGATAGTAACGCAGGTTATGGATGGTATTGAGCTGGGAGCCCAGCATTTCATTGCAGCGATCCAGGTGATGCAGATAGCTGCGGGAGAAATGCTGGCAGGTATAACAGTCACAATCGGCCTCCAAAGGCGCCAGATCATGACGGTGTCGGGCATTTCGGATTTTCACCACCCCTTCAGCGATGAACAGGTGGCCATTGCGGGCATTGCGGGTGGGCATGACGCAATCGAACATATCCACCCCACGGCGCACCGCTTCAACGATGTCATCTGGCTTACCCACCCCCATCAGGTAGCGGGGACGCTCTTCAGGCATATGCGACGTCAGGTTGCCCAGGGTTCGCAACATTTCTTCCTGTGGCTCGCCCACGCTGAGACCACCCACGGCATAGCCGTCAAAGCCGATATCCACCAGCCCGGCCAGGGATTCGCGGCGCAGGTCGTCGTACATGCCCCCTGAACGATGCCGAAACAGGCGGCATCATTGCCTTCGTGGGCGTCTTTTGAGCGTTTCGCCCAGCGCAGAGACAGCTCCATGGAATCGCGGGCTTGTTTCTCGGTGGCCGGAAACGGTGTGCATTCGTCAAAGATCATGCAGATATCGCTACCCAGCGAGCGCTGCACCTGCATGGCTTTTTCCGGGCTTAGCTCCACCTTGTCGCCGTTGATGGGGTTCTTGAATACCACCCCCTGCTCGGAAATCTTGCGCATCTCACCCAGGCTGAACACCTGAAAACCGCCCGAATCGGTGAGAATCGGCTTGTCCCACTGCATAAAACCATGCAAAGACCCGTGGGCTTCGATGACCTCGGTGCCCGGCCGCAACATCAAATGGAAGGTGTTGCCCAGACAGATCTCGGCGCCGGTATCGGCCAGGTCCTCGGCAGCATGCTTTTTACCGTGCCGTAGGTGCCCACCGGCATAAAGGCCGGTGTCTGAATGGTGCCACGGGGAACGTGATCTCACCACGGCGGGCGGCACCATCAGTGGCATTGAGCTGGAAGGTCATTCGGGACATGGGTAAGAGCTCGCTTGCACGCGGCATGCTTCACGCAGCATGCCAAAAAACGGGAAACACAGGATCATTCGTCAGTTCCACCCGCGTGTTGCGTGTCGCGTGTCGCGTGATGCATGCTGCGTTCCTTCAATAAACATGGCATCGCCGTAGCTGAAAAAACGGTACTGGGCCTCAATCGCCGCCTGATAGGCGCTCATCACCCGATCACGGCCCGCGAAAGCACTGATCAGCATCAGCAGCGTTGATTTGGGCAGGTGGAAGTTGGTTACCAAGGCATCCACCAGCCGGAACCGATACCCCGGATAGATAAAGATCTCCGTCTCGCCCTGCCCGGCCTGTAAACCACCGGACTGGCTGGCCGCTTCCAGTGCCCGCAGCGCAGTGGTGCCAATCGCCACCACCCGACCACCGCGCGCATGGGCCTGGGCCACCTGCTCAACCAAAGATTCGGGCACCTGGTAACGCTCGCTGTGCATGTGATGGTCTTCCACCTTGTCCACACGCACCGGCTGAAACGTCCCCGCTCCTACATGGAGGGTGACAAAGCCGATATCAACCCCGTGCTGCTCCAGGGCCGCCAGCATCTCATCGTCAAAATGCAGGCCAGCGGTTGGGGCCGCCACAGCCCCAGGTTCGCGGGCATAGACCGTCTGGTAGCGCTCCATGTCGCCGTCTTCATCCGGGCGATCGATATACGGCGGCAACGGCACATGGCCGATTTTCTCCAGTGCCGTCAGCAGGGTGTCGCAGACTTGGTCCGGCAGCGAGAACTGCAAGATGAACAGGGCGTCACGACGCCCCGTCACCTGGGCACGAATGCCCTCATCAAATTCCAGCCAACTTCCCGGTTTCGGCGACTTGGAGGCGCGCACATGGGCGAAGGCTTCGTGGTCATCGACCACGCGCTCTATCAATACCTCGACCTTTCCGCCGCTTTCCTTCTGGCCAAACAGCCGCGCTGGAATCACCCGGGTATCATTGAAGATAAGCAGATCGCCGGGGCGCACATGGGAAAGCAGGTCAGGGAATTGCTGATGCAGTAGCGCATCGCGGGTAAGCGCCAACAGACGCGCATCACGGCGCTCAGCAGGCGGATGCCGGGCGATCAACCCGTCGGGGAGCTCAAAATCAAAATCGTTAACGTTCACGTACTGTACCGGCACGGAAGTTCAAGGGGCGCCAAGGATACCCGCAATGCAGCCGGGAAAAAACACCCGGCGCGGCCTCAGCCACAACGCCCCTGTATAGAGTAGACATCAAAAGACGCAGACTAGGTTTTAGCCTTCTTCGGCAACACCACTGTCGCTGTCGCTGACAACCGGTCATGCAGGGTCTGGTATGGAGCCATCAGCACCACCAGATAACCGGCCCCGAACAGGCCCCAGGACACACACAGGCACCAACAAAACGGGCCAGGGTCTGCCAAAGCTTCACCGGCCCGCCGCGATAATCCCGCACCTGCAGGCGCCACGCCCGCATCCCCAAAGTCTGCCCGCCACGCATCCAGAACCAAGCGTAGAACAACCAGGTTTCCACCAGCAACAGGGGTAACAGGATTCCCTTCAAATAGTCTGGCGCTGCACGAGTGACTCCGTTGATATCTTCCATTGGCAAGCCGGTTTTAGGATAGACCAGCACGAAGATACCCGTGGTCACAAACCACAGAGCCAACACCAGAAAGCCATCATAGACCAGGGCCATCAGGCGTTTGAGCAAGCCGGCAGGAGGAGCATAGTCGGTCATGGGGACTCCGAAACGAACGCGGTGTTGCGTAAGGCGCCATTGGACGCCTGACATAAAAAAGCCCGCACTAAGCGGGCTTTTTTATTGTTTGGTACCAGAGGCCGGACTTGAACCGGCACGCCCGTGAAGGCAACGGATTTTGAATCCGTCGTGTCTACCAATTCCACCACTCTGGCAGTGGGGCGCGAGTATACCAGCCCTTCACCGCTTTTCCAGCCTTTACGCTAACCAATAGCAATTTTGATTGCCGTCACGTTATCCCGGCTACCTGCATTCAATGCCGCCTTGAGGATAACAGACTCGCTGGCGCCCTCGGCCAGCAGCTGGCGTAGCTCGGGGACACGCAGCACAGAATGTACGCCATCGGTGGTCAACAGAAATTGCTGGTCGGTCTCCACGGCAAAGCGGGCCTGCTCCAGTTTCAGCTTGTCGCCATTGCCGATGGCCTGATAAATCACATGGGCACGGGGATGGCGCATGGCCTCTTCTTCGTTGATTTCCCCCGCATCCACCAGTGCCTGCACAGGGGGTGTGATCTTTGGTGATAGCACTGGTGCGCGCAGCTTCATGCCGATAAAGCCGGGCATCGCCGGCCCACAACACGCCCGCTTCTCCATCATGAATCAGCAACACCGCCACGGTGGCCCCCATGGGCTTGCTTCCCAGGTGCATGGCGGCATGGTGACGAATCGCATGGTTGGCGCTTTGCAGAGCGGCATCCACCGCCAGCAGCCGGTGGGCAATACCGCCCCCGAGGGCGAGATTTTCCAGGGCATGGCGGATCATGGTGGCGGCAAGATCGCCGGCATCATGCCCGCCCATGCCATCGATGACGGCCCAGAGGCCCTCACCATCACGGCAGACCAGCGCGTCTTCATTGGTCGGCCGACGGCCTGCGTGGGTACGTCCCTGCCCCCGCCAGCAGCTCATGTCATCGCACTCGCTGCAACAGCCAGACACCCAGCACCAGACACAGCGACGGGGGCAACATGGCGGCCAGAAACGGGTCGGTATGGAACACCAGCGACAACTGGCCGAAAATTGCTGGCCGTAATGGAAAATCAGACCCGCCACGATACCTGCCGTCAGGCGCAAGCCCATGGTCACTTCCCGCAAGGGGCCGAACACAAAGGAAATGGCGATCAACACCATGCCAATGGTCGCGAGCGGCATGAACAGTTTCTGCCAGAAACTGAGCATATAGTCCGCCGTTTCCAGGCCTTGGCGTTTCAGGTAGCGGGTATATTCCAGCAGTTTGACCAACGCCAGATTGTCCGGCTTGAGCACCACAATACTGAGCAACTGCGGCGTCAGCTCTGTTTGCCACTCCCCTGATCTTTCTGGTAGGTTTCGGCGTGATCCTCAAACAACCGAGTCCCGTGGATACCTTCCAGAGACCAGAAATCTCCTTGATAGATCGCCCGATCCACATACTGGGTTTCTGTCAGTTTCTGGTTGTCGCTGAATCGATAGCGGGTCAGGCCATGCAGCACGCCATTGGGCTGCACCGCATTGATATGAATAAACTCCGGCCCTTCCCGATGCCAATACCCGTATTTTGAGCGCAAAGCTTCACCGCCGCCCTCTGCCATGGAGCGATTACTCTGCGCCACCTGCTCACTGTAGGGGTCAGGTATTCGCCAAGGGGGATCGACAAGATAATCAGTACAAACACCGGGCGCAGGACCAACCAGCTCACTTTCAGCGTGGAAACCCCGGCCGCACGAATCACCGACAACTCACCGCTATTGGCCAACAACCCCAGACCGATCAAGGTGCCCAGCAAAATGGCCATGGGCATATATTCATAAAAACGCCGCGGCGTGGTGGTCAAAATAAACTGCAGTGCTTCCATGACCTGGTAGTTACCGCGGAGAAACTCCAGCTCGTAGACAAAGCCGAACAGGCAATCCAACCCAACGATAATAAACAGGATGGCCAAGGTCGGAATCATCACCGCCCGCCAGAAGTAACGCTTGAGCAATGTCATGAGCGCGCCCTCCGCCGGAACAACCGCCCGCCAAAATAAAGCAGAAAGACCACCAGCCCCGTACACAGATGGATCCAGACCATGCTCAGATACCAGGGCAGCGCCCTTCGTGGTCTTCAATGGCGCTGCGGCACACCAGCAACATGCCAACGTACAGCATGTAACCCAGCACCGCGGGGATAAGACGATAGAAACGGCCTTGCCGTGGGTTGACCCTTGCCAGCGGAATCGCCGCCAGCGCCATGATAGGCACGGTAAGGATCAGCGAGAGGCGCCACTGCAATTCCGCCAGCGCCGCCTTGTTGTCCGCCTGTTGGTCCAGCAGCTCCTGGGTGGAACGGCCGCGTACCTTGGGAGGCCGGCTATCGGTTTTTTCGCCACCAATGCGCACCCGAGCTTCCTTGAAGCCTACCTCCTTGTAGTCCAGCTGACCCGGCTTGCCCTGATACTGGAAACCATCCGTAAGCAGCAAATAACTGATACCTTCTTCCACCACCAGCTTGCCACTTTTCGCCCAGACGGTGAGCAGGCGGCCGGCTTCGCCCTGACTTTCGAAGCGAGCGTCAGCCACGAACACATTTTCCAGAACCCCTTTTCCCGGTTCAGATGCTCCGCATAGGTCGCACGCTGGGAGTCGCTAGAGCCTTTGACGTGAAACCGTCCTGGCGTAAGCAACTCCAGCACCGATCGGTCTTTCTGCTCCTCAAAGATCCGGTTCACCTCTGCGTCCCCCGCGGGGTGACATAGAGGGAAAACATGCCCACCAGCGTGGTGGCCATCAAGATTGGCACCACCAGCGAACGCACCACCCGGCCATTACCCTGGCCGCCAGCCTGCAGCACCACCATTTCGTTATCCATGTGCATGCGGCCCAGCACCAGCAGCAAGGCAATATACAAACTCAGGGGAACGATCATCTGCAGGAATTCCGGCATCCGGAACGCCATCACCAGGAACAGGCATCGGCGGCGATTTCACCGGCCGCGGCTTCCGCCAGGTATTTGATAAAGCGTCCACTGACCAGCACCATCACCAGAATAAAGGTGACCAGTACCGTGGTCATGAACACTTGCCGGTTAATATATCGATGAAGAATCAAGGGCAGGCCCACTCATTGCTGTCTGCAAAAACGCACCGGGCACAATAAAGGCAGGCGGATAGCCGGCGGCTCGGCACACACCGCCGGGCAAAAAACGCCTGCGGCAGCAGTGAATGCCACCTAGTGTAACTGAGTGCTCGACCAAGGTGATAATCCCGTGTGAACAAGGAAGCCGGCTAGCACCCCGAACGGATTGCGTTTCCGTGCGTGACAGCCCACTATTTCCTTTATTTATCGGGTGAACCGCGCCCCACCCTTTTATTGATCTGGAGACAGCATGGACTTCGCAGTAAGCAACAGGCCCCTGGAAAAAAGCAAAGCAGACGCGCTGATCGTCCTGCTGAGCAAGAAAACGACCTTCCCGAGGCCCTGCCGGACAGCACCCGCGAACAGATTACCCAGTTCATGAAGGCCGGCGATTTCAGTGCCAGCAAAGGCCAACTGGCTTGGCTGCATGCCCCCCAGGGCATTAACGCAGCCCGCCTGCTGCTGGTCGGCCGGGCGAGCAGCCTTTCCGACCAGCAGTGGCAGGCCTGGTGCAAAAACCGTGAAGGCACTGACAGCCGCACCGGTCAAACACGCACTCTGGCTGCTCGACGGCGATCTGCCACAGAGCCTGGAATGGCAGGTTCGCGAAGGCACTCGGGTGGCGGAAGAAAGCACCTACCGTTTCGACCAGTACCGCAGCAAACCGGCGCCGGCCAGCAAACTGAACAAATGGACCTTCTGGCATGCGCAAAAGGATGCCGCCCTGAGCAAGGCCAGCAAGATCGGCAAGGCTGTGGCCGATGGCGTCAACCTGGCCCGCGACCTGGGCAACCTGCCCCCCAACGACTGCTACCCGGAATACCTGAGCGGCGTGGCCCGCGATCTGGGCAAGGAATATGAAAAACTCACCGTGAAAGTGCTGAGCCAGGCACAGGCAGAGAAAATGGGCATGGGCGCCTTCCATGCTGTGGCCAAAGGCTCCGAACGCCAGGGCCAGATCATCGTGATGGAATACAAGGGCGCCAAACCGACCAAACAAGGCCCCGTTGCCCTGGTTGGCAAGGGCATCACCTTCGACACCGGCGGCATCTCCTGAAACCCGGCGCCACCATGGATGAAATGAAATACGACATGGGCGGCGCCGCCAGCGTTTTCGGCTCCGTGAAGACCGTGTGAGCTGGATCTGCCGATCCACCTGGTAGCCGTGGTGGCGGCAGCGGAAAACATGCCGGACGGCCGTGCCGCCCGACCCGGGGATATCGTCAAAACCCTGTCCGGGCAGACCGTGGAAATCCTCAACACCGATGCCGAAGGCCGGCTGGTGCTGTGCGACGCACTCACCTATGTGCAGCAGAAACACAAACCCCACACCGTCATCGACGTTGCCACCCTCACCGGTGCCTGCGTGGTCGCGCTGGGCGCCCATGCCCAGGCGGTCTACGCCAACGATGACGGCCTGAGTCAGGCGCTGCTGGCTGCCGGCAGGAAACCGGCGACCGCGGCTGGCCCATGCCCCTGTGGGATGAGTATCAGGGCCAGCTGGACAGCCCCTTCGCCGACATGCAGAACATCGGCGGCCCCAAAGCCGGCTCCATCACCGCCGCCTGCTTCCTGTCCCGCTTTGCCAAGGACGTGAAATGGGCGCACCTGGATATCGCCGGCACCGCCTGGGTCAGCGGCGGCATGAGCAAAGGCGCCACCGGCCGCCCGGTACCCATGCTCACCCGTTTCCTGATGGATCAGTGCTGACACGCCTCACGCAACACGCCGCACGCGAAACCAAACGCACCCGGCGTGTTGCCTGCCTGCGTGCCGCATGGAGCGTTTAATTGACTGAAGTTACTTTCTATCTGAGCAACAAGGCCGGAGACGGTGTCCGTCAGGCGCTGGCCTGGCGGATTGCCGACAAGGCCCAGAAACAGGGCCGGCTGGTCTATGTTCATTGCCGGGATGCGGACCATGCACGACAACTGGACGACCAGTTCTGGCAAGCTCCTGCCACCGGTTTCCTTCCCCATGCCATTCAGCGGGAGGCCAGGCACCGGTCTTGCTCGGGTTCGGCGACGATCCTGGCGATCACCACGATGTGCTGATCAACCTGACCGATCAGGTGCCGGATTTCGCATCCCGCTTCCAGCGGGTTGCGGAAATGATCAGTGGGGCCGAGAATGAAAGACAACTGGGACGCGAACGATTCCGCTTCTACCGGGACCGGGGCTTTCCCGTCACCACTCATGAACTGGGCTGACCACCACGAGCGACACGGCGATGAGCAACAACAAGGAGACAGCAAAACACGCATTACTCAAGGAGCTGGCTGATGTGCAGTCCCTGCTGGACGATGCTGACGGCCCGACCCAACCGCCACTGCTGAAGCCGTCAGCGGACACCACTGGACCGGATGCTTATCAGATCCGCAGCTGGCCAGCGAACGAAGCCAATCCTTTCTGCAGGTCGCCGGCGCCCCTCTCACCAGGAAACCGGCACCGCTGCGTCCCACACCGGCCCCACAAGCGCCGACGCCACGCCCGACACTGACAAATAGTGATCTCGACGGCGCCATCGATGAACTGGTGGCCGAGGCCCTGCCCCAGCTTGAAAAGGCCCTGCGGCTGAAGCTGCGCGCGGCCCTTCGCAGGAAGACCTGACGCGCACCAGCCTAAAGGCACAATTTGCGGAAATAAGCGTCTTTTCTGTTTGCCTTGTTGGGCATCCGGCGCCCAGCACCCGGCGTTTTCTCACAACCCGCGACGAACCCGCCCTGCTTCGCTATAATTCGCCCTCATTTTTTCTGGTTTAGAAGCGGTGATCATGGACAAACCTACCAACCCGATCGCATCGAGCAGGCCTGGTATGAACACTGGGAAAACGCCGGTCATTTCAAGCCGAGCGGCCACGGCGATCCTTCTGCATCATGATCCCGCCTCCCAATGTGACCGGCAGCTTGCACATGGGCCACGCCTTCCAGGACACCATCATGGACACCCTGGTGCGCTACCGCCGCATGCAGGGCCGCAACACCCTGTGGCAGGTAGGCACCGACCACGCCGGCATTGCCACCCAGATGGTGGTGGAACGCAAACTGGCTGGCGAAGGCACCAACCGCCACGAACTGGGCCGGGAAAAGTTTCTCGACAAGGTCTGGGAGTGGAAAGGCGAATCCGGCGGCACCATTACCCGCCAGCTGCGCCGCATGGGTTCCAGCGTGGACTGGACCCGCGAACGCTTCACCATGGACGATGGCCTGTCCAACGCCGTGCGCGAAGTCTTTGTGCGCCTGCACAAGGAAGGCCTGATCTACCGAGGCAAGCGGCTGGTCAACTGGGACCCGGCGCTGCACACCGCCATCTCCGACCTGGAAGTGGAAAACGTGGAAGAACAGGGCCACATGTGGCACTTCCGCTACCCGCTCTCCGACGGCTCCGGCCATCTGGTGGTCGCCACCACCCGCCCGGAAACCATGCTCGGCGATACCGCCGTGGCAGTGCACCCGGAAGACCCGCGCTACAAGGACATGATCGGCAAGACCATTCGCCTGCCGCTGGCAGACCGCGACATCCCCATCATCGCCGATGATTACGTGGACCCGGACTTCGGTTCCGGCTGCGTAAAAATCACCCCGCCCATGACTTCAACGACTATGAAGTGGGCAAGCGCCACGACCTGCCGATGATCAACATCCTGACCATCGATGCGGCACTGAACGACGAAGTGCCAGAGGTTTATCGCGGCCTGGATCGTGTTGATGCCCGCAAAAAAGTCGTGGACGATCTGGACGCCCTTGGCCTGCTGGAAAAAGTGGCCGACCACACCCTGCAGGTCCTCGGGGCGACCGCTCCGGCGTTGTAATCGAACCCTATCTGACCGACCAGTGGTTCGTGGCCGTGGAAGAACTGGCCAAGCCGGCCATCGCCGCCGTGGAAAATGGCGACATCCAGTTCGTGCCCAAGAACTACGAGAACATGTACTTCTCCTGGATGCGCGACCTGCAGGACTGGTGTATTTCCCGGCAGCTGTGGTGGGGCCACCGCATTCCTGCCTGGTACGACGCCGACGGCAACGTCTATGTGGGCCGCACCGAGGACGAAGTGCGCGCTGAAAACAATCTTGGCGATATTCCGCTGAGCCAGGACGACGATGTCCTGGACACCTGGTTCAGCTCCGCCCTGTGGACCTTCTCCACCCTCGGCTGGCCGGAAGACACCGACGCCCTGCGCACCTTCCACCCACCGATGTGCTGGTTACCGGCTTCGACATCATCTTCTTCTGGGTCGCCCGGATGATCATGATGACCCTGAAGTTCACCGATCAGGTGCCCTTCAAGAAGGTCTATGTGCATGGACTGGTGCGCGACAACGACGGCCAGAAAATGTCCAAGTCCAAGGGCAACGTGCTAGATCCGCTGGACATGATTGACGGTATCACCCTGGACGCTCTGATCGACAAGCGCACCAAGGGCCTGATGCAGCCGCAGAAAGAAAAACAGATTACCAAGCGCACTCACAAGGATTTCCTGATGGCATCAACCCCTACGGGACCGACGCCTGCGCTTTACCTTCCTGTCACTGGCCTCCACCGGTCGGGACATCAAATGGGACATGGGCCGCATCGAAGGCTACCGGAATTTCTGCAACAAAATCTGGAATGCCGCCCGCTACGTGATGATGAATACGGAAGGGAAGATTGTGGCGTCGCAGCTGACAGCGACATCGAGCTGTCCCTGGCGGACCGCTGGATCATTTCTACCCTGCAACGGGCCGAACAGGAAGTCAGCGACGCACTGGACAGCTTCCGCTTCGACGTGGCCAGCCATGCCGCCTATGAATTCATCTGGAATGAATACTGCGACTGGTATCTAGAGCTGTCCAAACCCGTGCTCTGGGGCGACGAGTATTCCGCCGCCCAGAAACGTGGCACCCGCCGCACCCTGGTCACCGTACTGGAAGCCATCCTGCGCCTGGCACACCCTTCATGCCCTTCATCACCGAAGAAATCTGGCAAAAGGTTGGCCCACTGGCAGGCAAGACAGGTGCACCCGGTAACGGTGAAAAGAACGACACCATCATGCTGCAAGCCCTTCCCGGCCAGCGATGCTGCCCGCATCGATACCGATGCTGAAACCGGTGCAGAATGGGTGAAAGCCGTGATCAGCGCGGTACGTAACATCCGTGGCGAAATGGGCATCCCGCTGGGCAAGGCACTGCCTATTTATCTGCATAACGGCAAAGACTCCGACCAGGCCCTGCTGGACGCCAACCGCGTTTTCCTGAGCAAACTGGCCAAGCTGGAATCCATTACCTGGCTGGCCGCGGAAGACTCCGCCCCGCCTCCGCCACAGCCCTGGTCGGCGACATGGAAATTCTGGTGCCCATGGCCGGGCTGATCGACAAAGAAGCGGAAATTGAGCGCCTTTCCAAGGAAATTGATAAACTGCGCAAAGTGGGCCGCGCGGAAGGCAAGCTGAAGAACCCCAAGTTTGTCGATAAAGCGCCCCAGGCTGTGGTCGACAAGGAAAAAGCGAAACTGGATGATTATCGCTCCCAGCTGGCCAAGCTCGAAGAACAGCTGGAGAAAATCAAATACCTGTAAGGACGGCCATCATGGATGATCCCCGCCGCGCCCGCATTCTCACCTGCGCCCAGGAAATCTTCGCCAGCGAAGGCTTCCGCAGCGCAGAGGTGAAAACCATCGCCGAACGGGCCGGCGTGGGCAAAGCCACCATCTACAAGTTTTTTCCTTCCAAAGAAGCCTTGCTGCTAACCATCGTGGAAGAAAACCTGAATACCATCCGCGACCTTATCCTCTCCGAACTGATTAGTGTTGCGCCTCCCCTGGAGCGACTTGAAAGCCTGTGCCGTGCAGTGGCTCGCTACCTGGAGCAAAACCAGGATTTCTCCCGGGTGTTGATTCAGGAGGCTGGTGATTTCATGGGCGATATCCAGCGCCAGTATCTTTCCCTGATGGAACAGAACCTGCCGCTGGCCGATGCGTTTTTCAACGAACTTCGCAAAGACGGCTATTTCGTTGCCCTGCCGACTCGCGATACGATCTTGATGATGGTAAACCTTGTTACCGGCACCACGTATACATGGGCCCTCACTGGTGAGGGCAGCCTCGAACAACAAGCCGCAGACTACATGAAGGTGTTGATCCGCGGCCTCAGATAGGACGAGCCGAAACCATGCGACTTATGGTTATTTTTACCGCGT
>UEXL01000192.1_pt1 | contig 36986 bp, 30 predicted proteins | sample 1796671 | NCBI WGS metagenome assembly UEXL01 (sample SAMEA4772471, study PRJEB27181) | metagenome | reverse complement strand
GTTCTGTCAATAGTTTCAGACCAGTAGAACAATCTCCTTCCAAACTCATCAGGATACGAATTGCCATCTTTATCTTGCCATTCAGCGTATGGTGGTTTATACATCATCGGAGTCGCAATATCATCTACGAATAGATTGTAGTCGTAAACTGCACCATCGTCTTCGGAGCGGCCGGTTCCCCATTTTTTCACAGAATCTCGTGGTACGGGGTCCGAGGATGTAGTGTCGTTGTAGTCAGTACAACCAACATGGGGAAAATGAGATCAGAAGGGTTTAAACAATCCCTCTTGAGCGGCTCCCTGTTTTGCTACATGTAGAATACCGTGCAACCAATTTTCAAATGTGATCAGATCATACCGTCTTCTGCCGAAGGTGGAGGGGCCTTGACCCCGATTCGGCAACCACCAAGGATTCGCATCGGATCTCGGCCACCATTTTCCGTCACCCGTTTTCTGTGGGAAAGGAACGGGTCGGCCGTCGGGTGATGTGAAATTAGATGTAAAAATTTCTCCTACTTTTCCTCCGTTACTGTTGCCTACCCAGTCCCATGTTCCGCATGATATTTCTTGACCAACGCCATCAGCAGCAGTCGCTTCTGGTGCAATATTCAACGCAGCGTATGGAGTAGCATCCTGCATTTGCTGTAGTGTTCTCCCCCAGCCAGGAATAACTTCAGTTGAAAATCTTGGATCTTTCTTCATGAGAGCAAAATCAACAAAGGGGCTCTGTGCGTAGATTTGCGGGGAGAAGCCAGGGTCGGTATTGATCATGAATCTGTGTGGGTCGGCGATAGTGATACCACTATCACTCCAGTATGCCTGTTCTTCTTTATAAGTTTTACAGAAAGAATCCACCCATCTCTTCATGTGTTCGATTCCGTTACTCATCCACGGAGTCCATGCCCTGTAAGGAGTAATTGGATATTTTGTTTTCAGTTCTCCGACATCGATCCCTAAATCCTCTGCTAAATTTTCACCTCCATTTTGCCAACTATCATAGGAAATTGGTTCATAAACTTGATGAGATACACCACCAGCGAATTCGTAATGAGTCTCAAGTGCGTCATCTTCATGGAAATATAATCTGGGCCCAACAGGACTTGCTCTGTATGCATTTGGGTCATCGTCATAGTCCGAACGTACTTGAGTGTATGTTCTAGATCTTGATATTTCCACACTGTTGTCTTTAAACCATTGATTTAGATCTCCTCCAACCTGACCTGATCCTTCTTCGAACGACTTTTCGTCGAAGTATGCACATTCTGGCATGGTATTACTTCCTATTCCATACAAGAAAAGACATGGTTTTTCTGGATTCCCTTTAGTAATTATTCTTGCGATTACACCCAGAGCACATTGTCTTGCGTGTTCTTCAACAGTTGAAGGTATGACCGGAGTTGTGTATCGGTTATCGGGAGTTATATCGATGAAGTTCGATGCGGCCGGCCCGTTTTGGGCACCCGGAGCACCCAGCAATCCTCTTCCGTCACCGGCGATCATACTGTTGATTCTTAGATCATCGTTATATTGAAGAGAACTGATTCTTTCATGAGACACTGATTGAGGGTTTTCGTATGGTATAGCAGAAAGATCTGCTGGAATATCTTTCCTGCCACCCTGCCCTTGAGTGGAGCAGATGTAGCGTATGATTTCTTCTCGGTTTCTTTTTTCGGGTTCTAATGCTCCGACGAATGGAATCAGTCCTGTACTAAAAACGAAGCCCCTGTCCATTATTTCGTCGATATGATTTTTTAGTGCTACCATGTCATACTCTGCGGGCGGTTCTCCTGTCCCGCCAGTGCCTGGGATTTTATAGGGAACATTGAAACCGTTTCCGCTCCCGTTATATCCCCAAAGTCCGACACAATGAACCTCTGTATTGCTCTCATCAAAATTCTGGTATTCCCATCTTCTTGATCCGTCTGTTGTATCATTCGCCTCAGCGCCCCAAAAATTACCCGACACGGCCCCTGTCTTTAAATATTGTGCCATGTAAGGAGCGGCAGTAATTAAATCTGGATTTGCGGGTGGGCCTGGAGCGGTTCCCCATGCCATAGGAACTGCTTCGCCCATGACACCCATTCCTCTGTCGTAATAAAAGTCAAAGAATCCAGACGGACGACTAGTAGATGCGGCACCTGAAGCCTTATCCACAACCATACCGTTTACGCCAATCAAGTCTCTCCAAGAAATCGCTTCCGATTCTTTCATGCTCACATGATCAAGGTTTGTAAAATCGGGTATTGGTTGAAGTAAATCAAATCGTGGATTATTTCCGTCTAACCAGACATCATCTTGATCGAAAATTCTCAATGCAAGATTACCGGAGGCAGGAACCGCTATTTTAGATTCGGGATCTCTGTCTAATGTTCCATTCTCTTCTCCGAACATGACAACCTGATACCCATCGTAGATTCGAAAATCAATAGGATCACCTAAGGCTTGTTTTTCTAACAGCCAAGGTTTGATATACTTTTTCCATGACTCGGATCGATCCTGTAAAGTCCCATTTACTCGATCAGGTTCATCAGGAGTAAGTATGGTATCATAGAATGGTGGTTCATATGCGGTATCATCAAAGTAGTTATCGGCATCGTTGAATTTGTGACCAGCAAACGATTCGCCCGTCGTCCAGTTGGATGCTGGAATTCCGAAGCCTCTCTGATTTAATCCCGGTGTGTCTCCGTTTGGATCACGAACTGTAATCCTTCTTGCACCGAGTTCATAAAGTTTTTCGCCAATGTTTTCTTTCCACCACCAGATATAATCTTGTTCTGCACTAGTTGCATTTGGATTTGTTAACCATGCGGGAGGTGTATTTGTGGCCACATTTTGGCTGTTCAGTTTCCAAACATCACGACTACCGTTCGCTGCCCAATAATGAATGAACATCGGTCTTCTGTCTGGCTTGAAGAAATGTGTTTCATTTGCGATTATATTGAGGGGTAACGGAGATTCAATCAGACCTCCTAGTTGATTACCGAAATACCACTGATAAAACATCTTCTTGTTTTTTCTGTGAGTATCAGTGTCAGTTTGATCTACGGTGTAGATATGTCCTTGAGCGGGACCTAAAGAATTATTCATCACATCCGCTTGATTCAGATCTAATTTATTTGTGATCGCATTGCTGATATCAAACTCAGGTAAAATGACACCTAGCACGCCTTTATCATTAATCTGTTCTGCGATGTACTTGATAACACCGCCGTTGATTGGGTAGAATCCGACTCCCACATCGTTTCCTGCCGTTGTGTATTCTCCTGTTCCTCTATACGAAAGATCAAGACCCGACCACCCGTCTTGGGTAAAGTCTATGAGATTAGTGCCAGCATCGTATGCGTTGTAGTAAGTCCCACACAAAAGAATTCCACGTTCACCTACCACGTTAGCATAGGTTGTGACTAGAGAGTCAAACAGATTTTTCTTGTGTGCTGGTGGTGATGGTTGCCAACCATGAAAAGAATATCCTACCGCGTCAGTTAGCGGTTTCAGATCTCGGCTATTCCATGCGTAATTGAATGCGTTTTGTAACTCAGTCTCGCCTAAGTTGTTTTTACTAGGGTCAATCAAGTTCAAGATATCTTCTGGAACAATATTGAATGGCGCGTTGTAGATGGTGACTCTATTGTGGCCAACCATACCTCTCATCATGTTCGAAATTCGAACAAGAGCGTCTTGTATGATATAGAATCTGAAATTAGGACTACAGGAACCAAAAGGTTTTGTGGGATCATCAAGATCAAAGAACATTTCTATAGGTTGATATGTCCCGTTATCGTGAGGTACTTCATTGTCGATGTCTCTAGCAGTAACACCATTTCTGATTCCCCAACCACCAACTTCTGAACTGAACATCATGTCGAATAATTTATGTTGTATGTCGAGACATAGAATATTCTGTGGTTCTTTTGCTCTTTTAAACTTTGATAGGATAAGGTTTTTGTTGATGTACGAAAAGACATTTTGGACGTATTCGTCGATGTACGCTCTGTAATCACCTTCACTCAAAGACATGAGCAGACTCTTGGACGCATCTGAATTAAAATCGATAGTTGTTCCATCAAGGGAGACGGTTGAATCTATTTCATTACCACCAAATAAGAATCCTATTCTATTATCAGACCAGATATCCATGCGTCTTTTTTGATATACTTGTTGTAGTACAGATCCACCTGGCCATTCTTTGAATGGGTTTTCTTCTACCAGATTGGATTTGTATTTGTTGTCTCTATGGAACACCTGATCTAACATCATGATGCCATTTGATCCGCTGACAGAATCATATATGGTATTGAGCAGATCAATTCTTTTTCCTGTTGCAGTATCGAATTCTGACGGGGAGTTTTCTACAAAGATAAAATCTTTAGAATCACACAGGAGCATTTCATTTCTATTAAGAACTGATGCATCGTCTCCGTCATGGGGACCAGATTGATATTCAAAAGCCATTACAGGTTTGATCGGTTTATTATTCCCTGATGATTGGAGAATATCAGATATTGTTTTCATGTGAATAGATCGTTCACCTCGATATATCTTATTCCATTCTTCGGTTCCTCGTTCCTGAACTTGATATAGAACAGGAGTTATCAAATCTACCAATTCAATTATTTTAATACTAGAATCGTCGGGGTGAGGGGTCATCGAAAGTATAGATTGATACGAAGAAAATAGGCTACTCTCGTCACCGAGTGGATGTGGTTGACCCAAACCTAATACACCGACTTTAATATTTGGAAGTAGTGATTTTATGGCAAGTATTCTATTCATAATACCTACGGCAAAATTTACCAGATCGATCTGCTCGATCTCGTCGGTATTAACAAGAGAATATGGGTGTTCGATGTTAAGTAGAACAGTTCCCGTTGAATTGGAATTTAGATAAGTTGAACGGTCAATTCCAAATTCGTCTTGCTGATCCAGAAACGCCTCAAATGTACTGGTAATAGTTTCTGTTGTTGTATTTACAAACGAAGTTATATTAGTACCATCATCTGCACTACAATCAGCAGAGGAGATTATGAATGTTTCTCCTCTAGAGTAATTTTGTATTGCATACGGAACTCTTGCAGTTCCCTCTGTCGCATGAGATATCGCAATTCTTCTGTCTAACTGCGGGACAGGAAATTCTTGCTCTATATTATCAACCACAGAAGAATCAAAAATTAAGTCTGCTGAAAGCGTGACAAATTCTGTGTATGGATCATATTTAAAATTGTGAGTTTCTTCTACGGACATAATTATTACTCAAGTGGGTGGAGACCATTCATTATTATGTATCTGATTTATGCTGGATCTAACCTGTAAATGAAATACTCTACCGTATCTCCGACGTTCCATGATGGGATACCATTCGCAGATCCGACCTGATCTGACCCTGAGCCATTAATTTTTAGATATGCCGGTTGTCCATTAACTGAAATCTCTCCCACTGGCACACCGTACACCTGATCGCCTTCGGGAGACAATTTGAAAGAATACTCATCACCCACACTGCCATTTACAGTGGTTCCATCTGCACTGGTATAGACAAATCTTATTTCATAAGCATCATAATACTCTAGTCGTCGTCCGTCACTTGGGAATGAAACTCTGTCATTGGTGGGAGTTGTCGTTGCACCCCAAGGATTTCCATTGATATCGTTTTCTTCAGCGGCATGATTTCCGTGCCAAAACCAACACACAGTGACATCATTTGCACCGTTTGTGGTGAACACGACATCAGCATTCCCATCTTGAGCAAACTGAAAAACTTCTTCATCCTCAACAATGGTAGTCGCAACCTCGTTACCGTCTACTCTTTCTATCAGCACCTGCTGAACTAAGGTAGGAGTATTAGCATATGGTCTTTGATCTCCACCACTGACGGTCAGTGGGTCGCGGTTCCCAGCGTCGATGAATGTAGTAAGTTCATTCTCATATTCTGCTTGTGAGGTTCCGCCCCACCGATCAATTGTTTCATTGCCCACATAAGTGTCTGCCCAATTAATGGGTATGGTTTTTAATTCATCTTTCGTTGGATACTGTGCCCAACGAACACCGATTTTCCCTCCATCACGGGCACCCGTTGTGGTACTATTGATTACCTCGTTGTTCTCGAAATCATATGCCTGTGATAATCTTTCATGCTCTTCATTGGAGAATCTGGCATCATAATACCCATATGTGTTGAAGGATCCTCCAACTTCGTCCCCGTCTGTCCTTGTTACTAAATTGTTAAAGTGAACATGTCCCTTGTTGGGGGGCAATTGGGAGACAGGTGGATCGTACTGACTTTGAGCGGAATTTGGAACAATTTCAGCACCAACAACCAAATTATTGGCAAAAACAACTTGAGAGTTTCTATGTTTTGCCTTGGTTATTCTATAACCATCGGCTAGACTTGATATGGTTCGTTCTGGAAGAACTCCATCGGACCAAGATGGGTGGTTGAAATCAACGATACATGTGTTATTCCAATATCTTACTTGCTGTATATCTTGATTATTTACTGGGTCATGATTAAATACTTCATAGTTCGTTTCTACAACGGGAGGCATATGTGCATCAGATTTACCATTGAATGCCCAAGTTGATTGTCCACCTCCCAGACCTTTCCCGAAGTTTTGTTGATAGATGACTAAATTGTTCTCAAACACCATCTTCCCAGTCCACGGGTTCCGATCAGATAGAGCAGCCGAAGCAGGTTGATATGACATCGCAGTCCCGCAATTGAGGAAAATATTATTTTTTACATTTGCATTGCCCCATGCGTTGAAATATAGAGATATACCCTGACCGTGATTGGAGAACGTGATGTCAAAGAAATTTCCTTCGAATATACTTTCTTGCATCGGCACGGGATGAACTTTTCCGTCTGCCTGAGGATCACCCACGGTGCCACTAGCGTATATCGCACTCTGTCTTGGTAAGCCATAGAAATTATTATTTTTGAACTGTGATCCGTGTGCTATTCCACGGAATCCACTAAAGTTCGGATACCAAAAATAGTTGCTCTCGGCGTTCCATCTTCCGCTTCTGCCAATCATCGTGCAACCAAAGAACAAACAATTCTTCATTGTTACATCACCGTTTGGAATGATAAAACCGGGAGAACTTGAAAATTGACCTTGTGTGTGAAAAACACAATTTTCCCAACCAACATTATTATCATTGTTAAAGAGTGTGGTTGAAACGGGATATAGTGCCTCTGGATTACCCGAACCGTCTAACCAGTCATTGTTTGGTGGGTTGTAGTATATCTTGCCAGGATTACCAGCACCATTATATTCTACTGCAAACTTATTGGCCCGACCTTGTATGAACTCCTTATCTCCCGTAAGAATGAAGTGCATATAGCCGTTCCAATTGTAAGAACCAGCCTGGCCGGCGGCATTCAACGTGCCAGGAACCCCCAAGAATCTTTCTCCCGCTTGAAGCACTGTTCCTGTTGGATCTGCGTCTCCTTCTGTCAACCAAACACTACATTTATAATCTTTGGTAACATTTGCATCAGAGTTTATGATCATGTGGATGTTAGAGGCATCGTTACGACTAAAAATGGCATCCAACTCTGCTAGTCGAGACGCTCCGATGGATGCTTCGGTAAATTTAAGCCCTCGTATTTCACCCTTGTATAGATTATAATCAAGTATGGATAGACTACCCGATTGATATTGCGAAGAAGTTGCCTCACCACATTCTCCTGGCTCTGCGTTACAAAATATCTCCGTCAACACATCACACGATTTTGTGTCAATATTTGTTGCTCGATAATTATCGACCGTAAATTCACCACCAGGCGGCATCGAGTTTGCATCACCCTTTGCACCAGAAATCCAGAACCCACCACTACTTTCTGTCCATAAACCTATGTCCCACGGCCAAACATCATCATAGGGGTTGATGGGCCAACATGCTTGAAAGGGAACATTTTTTTGTAGTCTTGGAATACAAAGGGGGTCCAAGGCAGAGGAAGTTACTCTCGATAGATCGTCTCGATCGCCAGGCACACCGTCCAAGGGAAGATCTGCGACCCAGTAACCAGAAGTATCGTCAAATGACCAATCTAATCTAGGTCCGCCGGCGAACTGTGCGTTTTTTATAGTAACACCAGAAGGCAGTGTCATGCTGTCTCTATCATCCGCGTCAGTGTAAAACGCACGACCCCCAAAATCAGTCACGCCACTATCGACTTCATTCTTAAATGTTGACCATGTTTCCCAATTTGTAGCAATACCTCGATTGACTCCAATTTCATTTGGGAAATTACCGCTGCGTGGATTGTCTGCTTGAGCGGTTTCTGTTACCTCCCACTCAATGGCATCGTAAACACCATTGTCGATTTGGACCGTAGCCATACCGTTTTCTGTAATCCAATCCAAAGATACAGCAAGACTGTCATCGAGAAACAGTGCATCTGGATCTCCGCCTGGATCCGAATCTGCTACCACCCTGACAATAGGCGTCTCGCTTTCTATAGTTTTTGGGCGATTGAGATCATCCACCCCAATAGCAATTACCTTGCACGATATGCTCGTTCCGTTTGGAAGAGGATAAGGGAGACCGGCACTCTCGATTAGAGACTGATTACTTAATGATAGTATAGGATTGGTGGTGTTTATTGTCTTAATCATTGATTAGTCCGTGGGTTCTATCATATTTAGTATCAACGAGGAGTCGAACCACCATTGTCATCCTTGATGTTTGGTAGTCTTGTCGCTGATGATCTTGGCACCGACCCTACAGTGAATGGTCCCACGTTATTTTGTAATACCGATTGCAGCGACGGCCCCTCGTCACTTACATTCTCCAATAATCTGGCATAAGTTCCGTCGCTGGGTCCACTAGTCACGAATGAATTGTCATCGGGGTTGTCGATAAGGAAATTCCAACTCTCATTAGTTGTCTCGTCTGTAATTTTGATTCCATCAAATCCATCTAATCCCTCAGTGTTTCCATTAAAATCACTTATCCATGCATCTTGTTGACTTCTCGCATCGAAAGTAAATGCAAGTCGGCTTCCAGCCTCGCCCGCTCCCACTAATCCTATTTTTGCACCGCCAGCAACACCCATAAAAGTATCATTGGGTATATCATATGGCGCACGGAACACTACTGTACCGTCTGGAACACTTATAACAGTTTCTGCGTCGGAGAGATCTGCAACCCATCCATCTAATAAAATGGACCGACTGCCTTCTGGTATTCCATCCCCCTGCTCTGAGGCAAACTCGTCTCCCTCGCCAAGAATATGTACGTTATATGGTGACCAATATGGAATGGGGGTTCCATCTGCACGCCAATCCGATAGAGGGTTGTCGTCAAATTCAGGGTTTGTGACACTATTACCTGGCACATATATTGGAGCGTCCGTGCTTCTACCGTTTTTACAATTCCTAAACAAGACATCACCGTAAGGTGGGTTCGGGTCATCGTTAGAGGGACCGACCCAGAGATCGCCTGTTCTGAGCAGAGACGAATCACTGAAAACCATATTCTTTATCGTCTGTTCGTGGGGTCTAAACTTCAATTTCACTGTTCCTACGGAACATGCAATTTCACAATCCATAACAACAAAACCATCAACTCCACCTCCCCAGTTACCATCGCAGAAAATTGCCTGTCCTGCACCTTTCTTGGCGTCTCCGTCGTCTTCCCATGCCATCCAACAGGTTATATTCTTGAGTAGAATATTACCATAGACTCTACCATCGGTTAAGTTCGTGAATGCCTGCCATAGGTCGGAGTGCATAGGAGAAGGAGGATCTCCGCCTCCATTGAAATTTTCGATGTTAATATCAAGACAGCACGCGGTGTTGGTTGGAATGTCATCCGCGACATTTCCCACCTGAATATCTCTAACAAGGACATACTGTTTCTGTCTTCCTCGAATAGGACTATCAACTCCCAAATTGTCTGCCGTGCAGTCGATTACCCATTTTGCATCGTTTGAGTCGATCCAATCATCTATTACAGGGGTATCTGGTGACATGAAGTTTGAGTTAGTTGTGTCAAATTCTCTGTCTTCATTCCTTGGTTCAAGTTCATAGTTTACCCCGGCCGCACCGCCGACCTGAATGGAGACGGTCGGATCGGTCGGATTGGGAAGATCCCTCGGAGCCGAATAATCAACAATTGGAGTACCATTCAGATCCTCATCGATGTCATTTTTCGGTAGCACAGGTCTGTATTCAACACATCCAGTAAACACACAATTTTTATAATACAGTTTAGTTTTGAAACTCTCGTTTCGTGAAATGTCTGGTGCAAGTGATATCAATTGCTCTTTAAAGAATGGATCGCCAGTGCTGGCATTTATTCCGTAGTCTAATTGAGATCTACCTTCTTGAATAAACTCTACATTCTCGAATCCTAGAGCCTGGAACTCATAAGTGTAAGAGTTTTTAATTCTGTTCGAGATAGTTTGACCAACTACATCGCATTTATCATATCGGTTTGCGAACTGAACTCCGTCAACTGTGCCACGAATTCGAACCCAACCATTGGTCGGAATTGGTCTTTCATCATCACCGTTGCCGTCTGCCAGATAGTAAACACCAGGCGTATTGATATTGATTATAGTGGGTGTGGTTCCATCGACGAGACTATCAAGAGCATCCTTTAATTCTTCTTGAGTCACTACGTCAACCACATCAACCACCCTTCCTCCATACGTCACAAAACCTCTTATGCCACCAAGTACAAGACCGTCCTGATCTCCAACTGCATCATTGATATCTGTATTGCCCGTCATCACCATATCCACACCTGCCGTGTTCGGTGTTACGGTTGCAGTTGTTATTGCTTCACCTAACGGTTGAACATATGTGTGACTAAAATATCCATCACCGTCTCTTGTAGTTACTGATTTACTGATACCATTAGTAGTGAACACGATTCTTTCGATACCATATACATGTTCTGCTGCAAGTCGAACAGTAACCTCTTGTCCTTCCGCGTAGTCTTCCCAGCCTGGATCTAACCAATGTACCACTGGTTTCATGTCAGTAAAGAAACGGGCGCCTGACGGAACTGATGGTGTTGTTTCCTGACGTGAAGATACTTTCCATACCACGTTGTCGTAATTATCATCTGTAATTTGAACGCTGGCATTAGCGTCAGTTGTGATTATGTCCGAAAGATTCAGAGTCAGCGATCCTACAAATTTAGAGGCAGATTCGGCTGGTTCTTCAATACTGATGGACGCTGTACTGAGATCAATTACACCATCTATTTCACCCCAAATCTCATCGTCAATCCTACCAGCGGCCGAAACTATACATTTTATTGTAGTTCCCGCTGGGAGAGGCCAAGGCAATCCAGCATCAATGAACAGGCTGGATTCTGCTAAATTCAACTGACCTGAAGATGATGGTGGTAAATTCGTCATGGTGTTATCCCAATCTTGTCTTTCATTGTATTTAGATTAATCTATGTCTGGTATCTTGACTTGCGTATAGCGTAGACCTGTTAGTGGTGCCGATCTGGATACTTCATGAACTGCTCCTGTAGTCAAACTATCATTCCATTCTCTAATACTGGTCCAGTCTCCATCCAGATTCTTATCATAAATCCAAACATCCTTGTTGTCGTTGGTACCATTGCTCATGACATCTCTGGGGAGGAATACATTGGTGCCCTCGAACGCAAAAATATCAGGCCCGTAGTGTATGAACTGTCCTGTCGGAATCGATGGGTTGTTGTTATTTTCGTCCGTCGAGCCAATAAGCATCATCGACTGTCCTTGATTACCGGGGGCATTCCATGTTATATTCCAAAAAGCACCCGACTCGATACGTGCCTCGTCTGCGGTGAATATTCCTTGGAAATTTCCTCTGGCTGATTCTACTTTCATTCGGTGAACGATTACATTTTTCCGTACTTCATTGAATTGTTGCACATCAAAGTGAGGATCTCTTGGATTGTCATTGAATTTTTTACCATACCAAGGTGAAAGTGGATCTGCTGTATCATATCTACTTATCCCGGACATATTGATATTTGTCTGGTTCAGTGTCGCGGGGGACCCATCTAGTCGGTCCACCCCCTTTATGCCTGCCATTGTATAGTCTGGCCAAAATCCCTTATCGTAGGGTAAATGTACTGAGTTGAATTCTGTAGGATTGTTAGTGTATGGGATTCGTTCCGCTATAGATGTTTGTGTGTTTGAGTAGGTCTCACTGTATGATAAGGTATTATGCAGGCCCAGATTATCTGCTCTATCCTTAGAAATAGGTACGCCAAATTCGACCGATTCTTCTCCAGCACCAGCACCGTCTGGACTTCCCAGAGAACCCCACGGATAGTAGTGCTTGTTGACATCATAGATGTTTGTATTTACGATCATTGTATAGTTAACAATATCATTTTGAGTTGGTGGACAGATCATATCACAATCTACCATCTCTTGTCCTGAGTTCCCGACTCCGTAATTTATGGTACAATTATACGCTGCGTTGTTTCCCGTGTAATAAGAACCATTATCAGAAAGAGTCAATGAATATCCTCCAACAGTGTCCCTGTATGAATGATCTTCTATTGATCCGAAGCCTCCACCCTTACTATCGGTTTTCTCTTTTGGTCCAATAGTGCAACCATCGAACATGACGGCACAGTAGTCAGTCCATCTTCTGAACCTATCCCCCTTATTTTTATTTCTAAGAAAATAAGTATATCCCTTATTAGTTGACCCTACACTTGCATTCAATATCATATTACAGTTCTTGAATAATGCACCATGTGCGAATGTGATGGTCGCGGCAAGGTTGTTCACCCACATCTCACCGCCTTGAACTATAGCAGGTAGGGTTTCTCGGTAGAACGAAGTCACTGGGATCTCCTCCTACCGGAGTCCCCGACGTGCCGTTGTAGTCCAGTCCTCGACCCTCTTTAAAGAATTGAGTTAGATCATATCCAGTATATGCAGCCGCTGGTCCCGTTAGATCTGCGTTTGGTCCTAGTTCGTCTCCAATAGTGCATACATGTGAATTGTTTACTCTTATGTTCGTATGACCGTTCGCATATGCTTTTGCATACGCCTCAGAAGGAGTCAGCACCGGACTTAATTTTCCATCATTACCGTCGTTGCCAAGGGGACCAACATAATAATCCTCATATTTTCCTATGAAACATCCTCTGTTGTTCCATGAGAAATCGGCAGACATCGTAATGGCTTTTGGATCTTGAACTCCAACGAGTTCGGCGATCGGGATTCCATCTCCATCGAGGGGATTGATGTCTACATTTGGTTCCACCATACCCTGAAGTATTCTTGGTTCGCCCTTTTCATAATAAATGATGGCTCGCACTTCATTTGTTTTTTTCATTGTATCAGAGGTCGTTAAATCGAAAGGGTGTTCTACGGTATAGCAGTCATACCCTCTGGTTACACTCTCGGGTTCGGTGACTATTACCTTACTGATGTCACCATTCAAGTAAAATTCAATTCTATCAAGTTTATTATATCTCAGTGTGCCACTACCATCATCTATTACCCCCTGATACGGAGGCGCAACTATACTAATATACTTGTGATCATCGTCATCATGTGCAAAATACGGTGGTGTTATAAATCTACCAGAAACGGGATAGTTGAAAGGCTCGGAGGCATCGTAAACCAAACCTGATAATGCGAATGGAGCCCAATCCTTCGGATCTACACCACCATCTTCTAATCTCGCCATAGAGGAACTCGGTAGTTCACCGATATCAATTGTTTTCATTACTGGTCCCGTTGGAAATTTATCCGAAGGATCGTACTTGTCTTTCAGTGTAGTTAAATTAGTAACCCCACCATCACCATAGTAGAATTTATTAACATCAATTGGATTTCCATTAGGAAGAGTATAATGGTTGACCATACTGTCTATGTAACCAATATATGATCTCGGATCGTCGCCGCCGTACAATGAAATCATCTCATTGAAATACTGTACTCTTCTTTGCTGGAATTGTTTACCTAGATCAGTTAGTTCGTGGGTGGTTTTATCCCAGAACTGCGCCTCTTGAGAGCCAGGGTACGCTTCATATAATTGTATTTCATTTGGACGATCTCTCCATCCAAGAACATCTTTGGCCAGATCATGCGTATGAATCTGAGGATCTGCAACAGGACCATTAGGACAAGAAGAGTGAGTATAGAATCTATAGTATATACCTTCTTTGCCTGATCCCGTTGGGTTCGCTAGTGGATTGATATCGGTTATAATATCTCTATAAAACTGGAACGTCGCTTCTGCCACCGCTTCGTCGTTGGGTGAGTTATTCGGTATTGTTAATGCCCCGTTCGTGGACCATGCCTCCCCAGCACTACCATTCGTTTGTTTTATTACATCGTTCGTAACAGGATTCATCCAGTCAGAGATCCCTTGTGTCTCAGGACCGGTCACATATTGATATCTTATAGCATTAGTAGGGGTCCCCCTCTCTGTTCCTTCTCGGAATCTTTCAAACTCATCCCCAGTTTGTTTTGCAATCGCTCTCTCCACAATTTCATTTGCGAGATAGTACATGTGTGCGGGTACTGGAGTCGCAGAATTATTAGGATCAGGCACTGTTCCATGATCGCCGTCAAAGCAATCTAGTTGAATATGGTAAGTGATAGAATAATCCCAACCAACACCGGGATTACTATGATTCGCCCACATATAAAACGTACCATCGATACCGTTTGTTTCACCGTGAGGCCATATTTCTTCTCCCCGTAAACTCGCTTCGGGATGATCATCGGGCCAGGTCTCGTTTCCCATCAATAGATCTTGGTATGAGGTATAAACAGCCTTACCAAATTTCCATTCATCGGTCTCGTGTGCATTTTCCCAGAAATCAGGTTCATTATTGAGATTATGAATGGCCCACAAATTTTCATCATCCGCATTGAAATGCTGTCCGTATCTCCACGATAGACCAACTCTCATGAAGTGGGTATTTCTTCGTTCTAATATTTTACTTCTAATTCGTGTGATAATTCCAAGTGAAGAATTGCCAAGTCCACGGATACCGTCCAACAAATCGCTATACTGGTTCGTTGCGGTTGCGGTAACCTCTTGATAACCACCGCCGCTTTTTGGTATTACGATGTCAATTTCTAGGATTAAATCACACATGAGTCCTACTCTATTGGGATAACCAGAAATTCCTCCTCCTGATGCCACACTAGAAAACCCAACATGGGGGCATGATCCTGATGGTGTCCAATATCCAGTCGATTGACGCACATTATTATATTCTTGTGTGTCAGTTTCTCCGTAGGACGAACTCGCGGTCGGATCAGCAGGTTCATAATCAAGTGCGGCGTTCGTCTGCCAAAGAGTAGCACCACCACCAACATCCATCCATTCATTCGTGGTGTCTACCGTAACGGTATCGATCAGTCTCATGTCAATGATTACAACACCATCACCAGTTCCTTCGCCGTTGTAACTGTGAGTTCCTGATCTTACTCTAAATTCTTTCGACTCTGCATCACAATAATTCAAGATCCTGATTACTTCTTGTGCATTCTTGGGCTTGAATAGTATATCTGGAACATGATCATTAAAAATACCACGGTCTACATTAGCATAATCTTGGAATGAGTATAGATTACCATGTTCATCGTCACGGAATGGCATATCTCCAGGCTCAATTTTCCAGATCCCATCGATGTTTGCATCGGTTGACTCTCCGTCGTCACCTTCAAAATTTTCAAATGACCACTCCCAATTGACACTCCAACCATCATCCAATAAGTCTTGCAAGGAGGTTCCACCAACATAATCAATTATTGCCGTTCCAGTTACAGGTGATCCGACTTCCCACGAAGTAAGAGAAAGACTTTCGATCGTGGGCGGAGGATCCGCACCTGGCCCCGATGGTTCGGTCACAAGAACAGCGTTGGTGTTTACTTCTATAGTTTCTGGTGTACGATCTGCTAATAGTCCTTCAGCAGTAACAATACACCGAATGCTAGATCCGACAGGGATCTGGTCACTGAAGTTGGAGAGATTGAGTTGTGAAGCGTTTGGTGCGCCTGTTATATCTTTATAGTTCATGGTGTTATTTCTTCCCATTCCATGCTAACAATTACTTTTTCTCCTGGCCACTCTGGATCACCAGAATCCCCGCTGAATGGCCAGAGGTCCTGCCCGCTGCTAACTCGATCATGTATAACAGAAGTATCGGTCGCTCGTCTAATCGAACCTAAGCCGTAGGTTGAAGCATCGTCGGGCCAAATTATTGTTACTCGTTCCCCTGCAATGTAAACAGAAGTTTCTGGTGGATTGACAATATCAAAGTGAATTTTTACTTTTCGGATTTGATTACCTTCATCATCGTTTACATAGGATAGATATTGATCCTTCGACGTGGAATCGCTGAACGGAAGGACGAGACCTCGGCCTGATGCTCCTGCTTCTCTGGACCAAAACTTCCCGGGGACCATCGAGTCCCAGAACTCGCCAGGAGAATCTGTTCCGTCTTCAAGGAGAGGTGTTCCGTTCCATGAACTCTGACTGTCCGTCCACACATATTCGCCTGGCAGAGTTGTTGATCCACCACCGCCGCCACTGCTGCTGTCAGCAAACAAATCACATGGGTAGTACGGTCCCGCTGCGGAATTTCGTTGCTTTAGAGGTTCTGTTAGGCCGGCCTCTACTGGGTATTTTTCAAACCATAGACGGTCTTTTTCTTCGAAAATTCTTTTGATTTCGTCTCTGTTTAATATAGACGTAGTTCCTTCAACCTCCCATACGTTCTGCCATCGAATTCCAGAACGTCCTCCATCGGTTGCTATAGCCTCACCCGAGGTAGAGGTGTCGTGAGGTAAAACTTCATCTACAGGGAAAGTATCTACCCAATTTTCGATCAGCGATGTTCCCGTACTCCCACCTACATTATATTTTGTATCATCCTGAATCCAACATCCCGCCGCGTCGATTCCTCCGTTCCACCCAAGAGGGAAGTCCGCGTCGTTCTCTCTTTCGTCTACGATAGTAAAAGTGTTTGGTACATTGAAAAATGGAGAGATTGTATTCGAAAGCCACACACGACTATTTACATTTCTGTCAATACCAAGCCCGAAGAAGTTGGGTAAGTCTTGCCCATAGTTCTCACCATTCACTAACGTGGGATCGGTGATCCATTTAGTATTGTATAGAAGGGTATTTCTGCTTATAATCATCTGCTCTACTTGATCACCATATTCAACGACATTCGGTTCGGGATCGGCAGGTGATGGGGGGTGACTGCTAATATCCTGCTCGCCATCCCCCGTCTGGTGAGAAATATGCTTCTGTCCAGCACTTGCGGGGAAAATTAATCTATCTAACCAGAATAGATTGTTATCCAATAGATAGGTGCCCCGTTCTGCGTTCGCATTAGCCTGTGATCCAGGCTGTGCAGAGTGTGATCTCTTGCAGTCATAGAAAATATTATGCTGTATGGCACACTTCAGATAAGAATTTTTGTAAGCAGAGAACCCTTGACCGTGAGTAGTTGCTCCCATGTAAAAGAAGGAATCTCGAATTTCACTTTCTCGTATAGGATCATTATCATCTAAACACTGGAGAAGACAACCAGATTGATTCTGTGCGTTCAGAATCATACTTCTTCTGATTTTGCTACCGTCCGTGACTGCTAGACCTCGGAATACCATGTTCTCGGCGATACTATCATCAAAGTATACTACACCACCGTGTTGTAAGTTACCAGCATTCCTTGCATAACAATTTCGAAATTGACATCTCGCATGTGCCCCGCCGGCATTCACTATGGCAAAGGAACCTAGAGCAAGGTTGCAATTTTCTAAGATAAAATCTGAATTGTCAGTTACTCTTGCGACAGTGACTCTTCCCATAGAAATTATAACCTTGTTTGGTGTGTTACCATGTTTAGGTCTGTAGTATAACTTCTTATCGGTGATGTCAAAACGAAACTCACCTTCCTCTAGAGGTATTTTATTTGGACCAACAAACAGAAACTCATAGTAACCATTGTATTGCATACCGCCACTTGTTGTTATGTCTGGATCATATTCGTCTTCGGGTGTAGTAGGGTCATCTTCAAATCTGAAAAATGATTTTCCGTAATCATTTAATGTGTTGTCAATTTTAACGTAGTCGCCGTAAATATTACCATCAGACCAAATTTTATTTCTGCTGTATTCGACTATGACCGCACTACCTACTACGTTCGCATCTGCGTGTGAGATTATTGTTTCTTTTCGCCCTTCTCCAGTCTCCACATTGTATGTGAAGTCATCAGCCCCAAGAGCATCTTCTATTAGTTGCCTTCTGTCGGGGTCACTCACAGTGAAGCCTAATATTGTAGGCCTTGAAAAATAAGTCCCAGCCAAGGTGGTTGTCATTGATTTACCTTTGAGGTAATCTCTTTGCCGTGGGTATGGAACGTATTCAACTCCATCGGAGAAATTTGACTCTGGTAAATTCTCGAAACTCACCATCACATGAGTTTCGCTTTCCTTAATTACTTTAAGTGGATTTGATACTGGATCGGCTTTAACTGAATTGAGACTAGAACTTTTTGATGTGTGGACCATCTGAGTGTATATGAAACCATCTTTATAAACTTCGATGAATTTTTCGTATGTTGGTTCTCTACCTCTGGTGTCAGTTTGAACGTGATAATCGGTGTAGTCGCATCGATCTGATTTTCTGAAAATGAACGCTGGTTTCAGGCGATGTTCGTCGATAGTCTCACCACTGGGACTATCAGTTACTGGAAACTCACCCACTATCCCGTCTGAAATAAATCCCGCTGCTTGAAGCAAGAAAGGTTCTGCTGCGTCTCCGCCGTTTTCCTCGATCAACTCGTCATAGAAGCGAACACCGTACATAGTTTCTGTTACATCATTACCGTCGGCGTTCTGGCCGAAAGGAACCTCGATACCGTTAGTAAATCCATGAGTATCGTATAATTTCCAGCCGCGGACAACAGGATCAATACCAAAGGGTGCTTCGTCGCCGAATTTGGTGTGGATCCTTCCGTAAGATTCACCTTCACTCTGCTTATCGATTCGGATCCAATGGGCCTCTGAGTAGTTGTAACGGAATTTTTGAATGATATTATTGACCTCTGAGTCTCCCGTGTCCACGAAAAACGGGTAAATTGAGGCGACAGGATCTGATTCAGGAATGTCATCGTCAATCATGGTGATGCGAGAATCAGAAATCCAGTTCACGTCTGCGTCTGTTCGCCATATGTTAGTGCCAGAATCGTTGGGATCTGGTACAGACTCCCATCCTTGATTCATCAGAACACCACCGCGAACTGTAGCGTTTTTTATCTTCATTCGGCAAGGTCCGAATCTTGGATACCCTAATGACGGTTTATTAGACCCCCACGGAGCCACTGGATCGATACCATTTAGAACATCGTCTTGTGCCTGTATCCAATCCGCATACGTCCGAGCAAACTTTCTGCCCTCGAAGTCTATAACAGGATACTCACTTTCTGACATTGCACCAGGCTCATCCCATATTGGATCGACCGATGTATCTCTACTCAGGGTCAGAATCACCTCATCGATTTCATTATGGAAGTTCCGAAGATCTTCGTACTCGGAATCCACTGGAGCAAAAACAGTAGCCGATCTTTCGACATCGGTTTCGCCTGGTTTTGTGATTTTAATTTTCGCCGTTACTCTTGACATATCATCTGTCACGTTGAACGGTGAATCGTTTGATGTGGAAAACTCTGCCATGACGAATCTCCTAGAAGTTACTTACTATTTAGATCTCAACAGAGCCACGATAATGGAATAGTCGGTGAAATGTTTCAACGTAAGAATCAAACCACACAAGATCTTCAGGCGAGAACGCTGCTCTGTTTTGAGGGCGAAAATCACCCTCCAAGTAACTCTTGTATCCCGACGCAAGAACCGTTCTCATGAACTGATCGATATTTCCATTCCTGAAGTTGTTTTCTAGTGTCCCACGCGACCATGCTACTCGGGGAATCCATGATATTTCTTTTCCTTTCCATGCAACACTCGGCATGATATCTCCGTCCCACCATCCCCAAATCATATTACTAAATCCTGTTGGTTTATTTGTTTGCCAATTCTTTTGTGATTCGTATCCTAACCAACCATAAAACTCTTTCGCCTCACGAGGAAGCATTGGTATTCTGCTTGGTGGTTGATCATCGACCGCAAACTCTCCCGCAGTGTAGTCCTGAAATTGCCAATCCTCTACTGGTAAGAAGTTTGGACCTTGTAACTGGTTACCCTCTGCCACATATTGACTCCAAGTTTTATTATCTGTGACGAGACTACCTGTATCTCCTGTATAGATCCACCGTGACGTAAAGCCTGGGACAATCTTACTACGCAGAGAAGTTCCCTCGGTTGACCTCGATATTTCGTTTAGGAAGTTACCAAGTTTACTGTTCGGCCCACCAAATCTTTTATAATAATGCTTACCTGCAAACGCAGGGTTTGGCCACTCCTTACCAGCGCCAGGGTAAATAGGTATGAAACAAAACGACATATGATCGAATGCTTGCCTCGTGTATAATTTTCTATACTCAGGGGCATTTGGGTTGGGTGCCTTGAGATATGACATCCACGATTGAAGAGCAGGAAGATCACTAGTTTCGATCCCCTCCTCGCCTGGGATGTATGCATTGATTCCTATGTTGTACCAACCGACAGGACTGTTTGGATATTTTTCTAGTACTCGTTGTGTTACAGTACGAACAGCATATGCGGCTCGCGGAAGTGCCTCTGATGCAGGAGTATCAAACGTGAACGTGCCGCCATTATTCAAGAAACTCTCTCGAACAGAGGAATCACGATCTTCATAGTACGGGAACTTGTTAAATCGTGTGGAGTTTGATGTCAAGTATGAATTGTAACTCATATCCTGTGCTGTTAATGGTCTATCGACACCTGTGTCTTCGATGTCGATACAAACAGCCTTCCCGTTCTTGTGACCCGTTTCCTGAAGACTATTTAATACCATCTGGGAAACAATATCTACCCACAAATCCCGAATGTAATCACTACTCATTTCATTTCCCCTGGCGGGAAGATCTAGAGGCTCGTCATCGAACCAAAATGATGCAAACTGGACAAAAGAATAACTGCGACATAAAGTATTATCAACTACACTGCTGACGTACTCGTTATGACCTGGAATGAGTGTGGTTAACCCCGAAGGTAGTGAAGGTGGCACAAGAAGTGGCGTTGATATTTCAGAACGTGGAGTTTGAATGATAGAGTTACCAGAAGAATCCTCACCAAAACCAGCGCCTGGTCTTCTTTCTTGAATGGGATCTGGATCGACGGGGGCGTTCACCACTGTCCATGAACGAAAGTCTCGGCCTGGAATTACATTCGTGCTAGCCGTTTGTGCAATCCATTGTCTACCAATGTGATCGACAATCTCTCCCGACTGATACGAAGTTCTCCTATTCCACTTTGCCATTCAGTCTCCGTCCCTTGTGGTTTTCTCTTATTTGCCATGTACTATGTATAGAAAAACCCCACCTTTCGGTGGGGTCCTTCTTACACTCTATTCAGATGTTGGGTTGTCGATGATCATGCACCGTCGATCGACTCGTAGTCGGGACTGCTGGGGTCGGTGCAGATCGGGTAGAACTTATCTTCGCTCTCCTTCATCCCCTCATCACTCAAGTCCTGCGGAAGATAGGCGACGAAGCGAATCGGATACCCGTTCGGGAACTCATCCACTCCAGCAGCAGCGAGCATGTTCGCCATGATTTCATTCGCACTATCCCGAACCGCTCGACGCTTCTCTGCGGCATCATTGTCACCCTTGAGATGCACCTTGATCACGATATCGGTGGGAGTGTAGAGGTTCCCGTTCGGATCGGGGTTCACGAAATTCTCCAGCGCCCGTCCAAGGACACGCCACTCTGCCTCTGCGGTCATGACTGCACCATATCGTCCAGTCTTCGGATTCCACTTCGCACTCTCCACCAGACCATACCCCGCGAGGTACTCTGCTGCCTTCTTGACACCCCAATTCAACCACTGAATCTTGGCACCATTGATCTTGATTGCATCGGTGATGATCTTCGTCTTCACGGTAGCGGCAAGGGTAGGAGCAAGAGTCTCCAATGCAGCCGTGAATGCCGTCTGAGTGTTCTGAATCACCTTGCTTGCCACACATCCACTCAACCAGTTTGTGTAGTCCAACTGGCTCGCACTCTTCGCGGGCGGATGAGTGTTCATCGCAATCTGAAGAGCCCGACGAGCATTCTCATCATCACATTCAACGACATCGAACTCCGCATCATTGAACTGAAGAATATCCATTGCATTCAGCCGATGATGTCCATCGTGGAGGACATATCGTGTGCCCGTCTTGATTTTGTATGCCCTGCTCTTGGAGGGAGTCAACACTTCCACAACGGGACGAGGAAGATGTTCGAGAATACCATTTTCCCGAATGTTGTCTACGATGCTGGTGACATGAGAATTGTCGATACCACTCGATCTTGCCGCATTGCAAGTAATCTTCATTCCGATATCGAGAAGATTGATTCTCTTCTTACCCACGAACTTGACGCCACTGACATTCTTGAAACGATTGCTGGTCATGATAGACCCCTTATGAGTTAGGACTAGGGAAGAGAAACCACCAACCGTTGGGGAATCGCTGTCCTCATGTCCATGCGTCTATTATACCATAACGAGAGGATATGTCAACCCATAGGGAGTCTTTTTAGAGGTTTTTTTGAGATTTTTTCAATAAAAAACCCACCGAAATAGGTTCTGTATGAGGGCACAGAGAGGGCATGGGGAGTGTTATCAAAAACACTGACGCCACCTATTCCGATGGGACGAATCCTCGTTTTAGGCTATTTAGGGAGGATTGTGGTGATTTGTGGGGGAACGTGGGTAAAAATGGGGTATTAAATAAAGGTATAATAAAAGGGCTAAATGCGTTTTGTGCCTTTTGATGGTTTGGGTTCGCGGAGGACGGTGATGGAGCGGAGGAAACCACTGGGGATCTTCTCTAGCGTGCTGCAATCATCTGTGCCTATAGTGCTGAGTATGGCAATGTGATCGTCACCTTGTGGACTAAGTACCCTACTGTGTTCATCACTGGACACGCCTTCTTTGCCTCTCTCAGCATGCCAGCCAAGTCATTCCATCCAATGCCACCCTCTTCAACGGCGTCTACCCAAACAACTTCTACTACTGGGTAGGTTTCAACGTTTACTTTCTTCATGGTGTATCTCCCTACACTATTTATATGAAAAACCCCTTATTTCTAAGGGGTTCCAATCACCTGATTATGAGCGGATCAGGCAATCTGGTCGATGAACCGTCCGAGGACAACTCGGCTGGTCATCTTCGCTCCCATGCTCTTGAGAAAAGCATTCTTCTTCTTGGCAGCGGTAGCGTCATCGGCGACGTTAGTCATCACGCCGTCGTTGTTCACGCTCGTGACACGGACGAGGTACTGTTCATCCCATCCCTGTCGATCGTTCGTGGCGATAGCGTAGTTATGCTTCTTCCAAGTCTTGACACCCTCTTCGACGAGACGATCGTCGTAGTTGAAGTATCCACTACCGTGGCGGGTCAACTTGGCAGGAGTCCAGTCGGTGAGAAAGAAGTTCACAATCTTACTTCCCGTACGCTCGCGGAGCAGTTCGGTCAGCATATTGGTAGCGTCCTTCGTCACCTTGACACCGATGCGGTCACCCTTGATCTTCAGCGTACCGTTCATGGGCATATGCATACCGTTGCCGCATCCGTCCGTGAGAAAAACAGTGTTCACAATCTGGACATTGTTTTCCTTCTTGAACTTCGGGACGATGCTGATAGCACCCAGAATCGCTTCGTTCAGAGGAGTACCACCGAGACCGAATGCACGGTGGACGCTCGGGGTACAAGCAGTGTCCCATGCCTGTGAGTGGGCAAGGGCATAGTTGTTGAGCAGCGACTCTTGGAATTCTCGCTTGTTCATGCGGCTGGAGAAGAGATTCAGCAGCGTGAAATCGTGGTTTTCGTCATCCTATACGTTTCGTTCTTCCTTCCCGAATGACATCGGGGAGGCGCTGGTGAAAGCGTCACACTTCGAACGGAATGTTGACCTTCTTGCAGAAGAGAACCAGTTGAATCAACTGTTCCATCGTCTCGGTGATCTGGTTGCACATGCTACCAGACCAGTCGAGGAACATGACGAGTCCGTGGTTCTTACCCTCACGAACCGTGGTATTCTTGCGGAAAACATCCTCGGACCACTTGTAGTTCATCATCTTCACGGTATCGAGAACACCCGACTTCGAGATCTGGACTCGCTTATGCTGGTCTGCCTGCTTCTTCATCTCGAATTGCTTCACCAGCGTATTGACGGTCGGCTTCGACTTGCGAACGACATCCTGGCAGAGAGTATCGGAAACCCTCTTGCCGTTGTCCGCAATCGATGCCCAGTGGCTGGAGAGAAGACGGTGGCAGGTCTTATAATCCACGATGTTCCAATCCATATCGATCGGATCGAGAACGATTTCTCGCGGTTCATAGTATCCGCTACCCTCTTCTCGAAGAGAGTCGGAAACCTTGGAGAATGCGTCCTGCGTGATGGATTCGGGTACGTTCGTACCCTGCTGGACATCCTCGGAAGTACTATCGTCGTCGCCAGTCTCGGAGGAGGATTCGTCACCACTACCACTAGCGTCGGAATCGTCGTCGCCCTCGGAGTCGGAACCACCAGTGGAACCCGATTCGTCGGATTCTTCATCGGTCGAATCGCCGCGTTGCTGCTGGTCCGACTCCGAGTCGCTACTCTCTCCCGATTCCTCGCCGACTTCGTCGGATTCTTCGTCCTGCTGTTCCTCGTTCTCTGCGATGATGCTAGAGAGAAGATCATGAGCGATTTCGAGAACGTCGGACCACTCGGTCGCGTTTTCGATACGCTTCACCCAGACGCATTCAGTCGAGGAGAAAGGAATCGCTTCGCCCGCATGCAATCCAACCTTGAATTCGAGGTTCAATCGGTCGATGAGCGGAAGGTCTCGAATCGATCGACCGTCGAGGTCGAAGAGATCGCGGTTCATGAGGTCCACATACGCATTGAGGAAGTCTCGACGGAGTCCGGGGAACTTCGACTTGATCATACGCTCGATACGAGCGTCTTCGATGACGTTCACATACATCTGTGCGATGCGATACGGTACGCCATGCATGGATGCAAGCGTTTCGATCTCGGTCTGCCAGTCTTCGCCTGGAGTGTAGAGGGCATGAGCGACTTCGTGACCGACGAGCATATCGTACAGACTGTTCGACATCTCCTGCCACACGGGCAGACGAAGCGTTCTATCCTTCAGATCGAAGGATGCAGTCTGTGCAGACGGATCGTGGACGACGGAGAGATCTTCGCTCGCAAGGAGACGAGCGAGAATCGACTTGGATGCGGTTTTCGTGTTGCTCATGCGTATATTATAGCATATTCCACGCTCAAGGCAACCCATTTAGGGAATATTCCTGTAAATGTGGATAATTTGTGGATAACTCCAGAAAATTGGTCAAAAAATCGAGTATTTTTCTCGTTTTCGGCGAAATTCGGTTGACAAGAGGCATTTTTTATGGTATTCGCGTGCGTGCGGGCGCGTTCCTTCTATACTCGTCGCTCGAAACGTCCGATATCCTTGTGGAAAACTCTTTTTCGGACGCTAAACCCCTATCTGACAGGTACTTACGTCATATTTCTCACCAATTTGGGCTTATATCGCATGAATGGGTTGCCTTGGGGCTGGATTGTGGTATAATTGACTTGTCGCGGGAAGGAAACCGCGAAAAACAGAACCCTAACAGGAAACCCTCCTTGAAACTTTCTTCCAAGAACCAAAAATTCGTCGATGCGTGTCGTGCTGCTGGACTCTCCAGCCCTGCGAAGCGAAGCGACCTCGTCGCAGTCGCTAACGATCTCGGTATGAAGTACGCTCCCGCGTGGATCGTGCAGAATTCCGAGTGTCGAACCGACGAACGTGGTATGTTCATCGTGCCAGGACTCAACGATACCATCGGTGAACAGAATGCAGAAGCATTCGACCGTGCTATGGAACGTGACAAGACCGTTCCTGCCGCGACTTCTGCTCCGAAGGGTAATCCTGCTCCCGTGGCAGAACTGTCCGCGATTCGTGGTATGACTGCGGGTGCTGCTACCCTCATTCCTGATACCCTGAAGACGTATGTTCCGTGGGGAAACCACGATACCGTCGAAACCGTGATTAAGAGCGGGATGTTCGCTCCGATGTACGTTACGGGATTGTCGGGTAACGGCAAGACCACGATGATCATGCAAGCATGTGCGAGACTGAAGCGAGAATGCTTCCGTGTCAACATCACCAGCGCCACGGACGAAGACGATCTGCTCGGTGGATTCCGACTCATCAACGGCGAAACCGTCTGGCAGGATGGACCCGTTGTCGCTGCGATGCGACGTGGCGCGGTTCTCCTGATCGACGAGATCGATCTCGGTACGCATCTCATGATGTGTCTCCAGTCGGTTCTCGAAGGTAAGGGTGTCTTCCTCAAGAAGATCAACGAATTCGTCACTCCTGCCGATGGTTTTACCATCTTCGCCACTGCGAACACGAAGGGCAAGGGTTCCGATGATGGTAGGTTCGCTGGTACGAACATCATGAACGAAGCGATGCTCGACCGATTCGACTGGACTCTCGAGCAGGAGTACGCTCCGAAGGGTACTGAGAAGAAGATTCTCATCAAGAAGATGAAGGCATTCGGCAATGTCGATACCGACTTTGCGAAGATGCTCACCGACTGGGCGGATACCATTCGCAAGGCATTCCGCGATGAGATCGTCGATGAGATCATCACGACCCGTCGATTGGAAAACATCTGCAAGGCTTTTGCCATCTTCAAGGATCGAGAAACCGCAATCAACATGGCGCTCGCTCGCTTCGATGACGAGACTGCCACTGCATTCCGCGACTTCTACGCGAAGATGGACGATACCATCGATACGACCGTCAATATCGAGGATCTCGACGACGATGCGATTCTCGATCTCTCTCCACGACTTACTCCCAGAAGGACGAAGTCAAGGTTCGTGGCGCCCGCTGGGACGAGAACGCTCGCAAGTGGACGATCACCGTCGATGTCTGGTCGCGTGACCGAGACTACTGGAACACCTACACTCCGATGCCGCGAGGCTGAAAGCGTAACTATGTCAATGCCACACGATCCGACCATTGATCCTACTCTGGATCCAACCATCGAAGAAAACTACGATGGCATTCCTGGCGACTTTGACACCTACGAGGTGATCGATGTCTACGGCGAGGACTTCGCACTGTGAAAGTAGATAACACTGCCGAAATCTCCGACCAGTTGAATACCATGTGGAAGATGATGGAAACCATCGACTGCGATGATCCCGAGGTACAACGACTGAAGGATCGAGTCATCGACGCTGCCCTACAGATGGTGCAGATAGGGATGAACATGCGACTGCTGGATATGGTGGGAGAATCCCATCTCAGCGAAGACGAAGAAGAAATCATTGACGAATTCACACACTGGGCTGCTGATATCACTGCCGCCCTCGAATCAGACTGAAAGCAACACCATGAACACTGAAAGCAACACCATGACCACCGATCTCACCAACGTCGATCCCGCCCTGTACACTGTTCTCAAGAAGAAGCAGCAAGAATTCATTCACATTCTTGACCGTGAATGCGGCACGGATGCATACGAGATGACGCGGGGCGCCCTGAAGAAGATCGCTAACGACAACGGCATCGCATGGGCGCCTGCATGGATCGTGAAGGACATTTCCCGTGCTGTGAAGCGTGGCACCTACCGCGTGCCAGAACTCGCCGCGTATCGTAACTATCGAGACGGACTCGAAGAAGAGATGGTAGAGGCGCATCGTCAGGAACTTCGACATCTGGAAGCCCAAGCCGATAGTGATATTCCCGAGGAGAATGTCCCGATGGTAGAGTCAATCCTCGCCTAATAGCGTCAGGCAACAGTGCCAGCGACTTGGGACCCCTATGGGGCCCACGTTGCTAGCACCGAGTCTCTAAAAAACATCTTTTTAGGTTTTTCGTCTAGGGACTCCTAGACACGGGACTCCTAATCTGATACAATCTGAATCTCGCAAGGGACTCCCATAAGGGACCCCTAAAAAAACATCCACGGGACTCCTACTACGGGACTCCTAAAAAGACACTCTCTGATGAAAGGATCATTCCATGAAGAGTAAGTCAATCAAGCGGCAAGAAGCCGAAGAACGTAACGCCCACTGGGCAGACCTCTCCCCCACTGAGCAACTGGCTCATCTGGACTCTCACAACCTGCGTGCTGAGAAGCAGCGGGCGAAGATCTCTCGCCGTATTGAGAAGGAGAGTAAGAAGCGATGATGAATTCTGATAGTATCTCTCTCATTCTCAATACCGTCACCGTGTGTTGTTTGGTGTTCACTGTCTGCATTCTCTGGTCCATTCGTCGAGATAAGTGAATGAAGAACTACACGGTCATATACGAGATGGATTCGGATCCATCTGAAACCTACACTTGGAGTGGCGATGGCGTTGCTATCGGTGATGCCCTGTATAACTTCTACAAGTCGTCTGATGAATTCAACTACGAAACCCCTGTAGTTATAGACATTCGGGAGGATTCATGAAGAAGAAGTATGAAGTCGGATTCCCTTCTCACTGTTCCAATGAACAGTCCGAGATGATGCACGATGCTGTGTGTTGGTTTCTCGCACGATTCAACATGCAGTGGAATGGTAACCGATTGGACCTAAATGTTCAGAAGGTAGGCATTACCGTGAATGCAAAAACGTACAAGCAGATGGGCTGCTACGGTTTGTGCTACGAGTGGGATCGAGCGACGATGTCGATTATGTGATCGATGTGGCAATCGATCAGTCGGTACGCGATATGCTCGCTACGGTGTTCCACGAATGCGTACACTTGTGGCAGTGGGAACGCGGACACTGGAAGGGCGAAGGCGAACGTGAAGCGACTCAACTGCAATACGAACTGGCCGATGAATACTGGAGATGCGGCAATGTCTGATCGATACGAAAGCGGCGACGTGGCGCGTGACCGCGATGAAAAGGAAACTGAGAAGAAGAATGACTGATCCTCACGATATTGTAGAACAGATTGATGTGGTCATTACTGGCCATGAAGATTCCATTAAACTGCTAAAGGCACTTCGCACGAAGATCGCAAAGGATCGAAAGTGGAAGTGGGAGACTGGCGTGAATGGATTTGGGCAGGAATGTCGTTATCGAGTGCCAGTACGGCAGACGAAGAATGACGCCGATGATGATGAAAAATCGGGCGGACCGGAATCAAATTCTGGTTCTCGAAGCGGACCTGGATGGCGGATGGGCCCAGAGAACTTCGGAGGAGGTTCATAGGTCCTATAATGGGTGTCAAGGGAAAACCCTTGATTTTAGTCCAATAACCAATAAAAGTTATCCACAATTGATCCACAATTTGGGATATATTGTTCTAGTGGGTTGACTTCCTGCTGGAGTATGGTATAATATACCTGTGGGAGAAAGTCTCCCCAATCCTCTGAGTCCTAACGGAAACCGAACATGGACAATATCGTCAACAACTACTGGGTCTCTTCTTGGCTCGAAGTCTGCGTCTGCGACGACGACGGGAATCGCGTCTTCGTCATCGTCAACACCGACGATGGTTCCGAAGCGATGATCAGTGAATCCGCTGCTCGGACCATCTGCATCAATCCCGATTCCACCATCACCTATGAGAACTGGGAAGATTTCTGCACCGCTCGCGGTGTCTTCGTGGAGGACAACTGATATGAACGACCGATCCAAGAACCAAACCGCTGCCGATGCCATCGATCTGCGTCACTACATCAAGACGATCAACGCCGATGCCAAGGGTGGTTTCCTCCTCACCGATGATCTCGATCACTGGGCGGAGTACGGAATCTACACTAAGGCGCAACTCGGCGACTACCTCGACGACTGCGTGATGCGTGAGCAGAAGAAGTACGATTCCACCGAATCGAACGACGACGACTACGACGGCGGATGGGATCCGATCGAACCGACTTGGGACGCTGTGTCCCGCCACGACTCCAACGAAGGATGGTGAACTGATGCAATTCTACAACCCCGATGACTACAACGCAGACATTCTCGACGCCGATTCGCGGGCTGATCAGGACATCGCCCACTGGATTGTGGACGAAGATGGCGTCGGTCGATGGAGCGATGATTGGGACGGTGAACTTTCCGACGAGGAATACCGTAATCTTCCGATCGAGGAACAGTCTATGGATGCGTTCGCTCCTGGCGTGCTGGACGACATGGAACTGGATCTCGATGACTGCCCCTTTTGAGGAAATGAAAATGGTTGATACCAGCAAGATGGTGAAATTCGCCGGCGTTGTTCACGATGACAAGGCGCCTGAAGGACCGCTCCGCGGCGCTCGGTTCGCTAGTAACTGGCGCGTTGGAGATCATCACTTCCGCGTGTCGAGTGTAGAGAACGAACAGACGACCGAAACGATGGTGTTTCGACTCCTCAAGGACAAGGTGGACTACTTCGATCTCTGGGCGGATCGAGAATTCCGATCGAACGCCAGTCAGCACGCCAAGTTTCTTCAGGAATTTCTTGATAATTCCAATCCCAAGGATTGATCCAATGATAGATTCACTTCTCGCCGATATGGCAAAGGATGCTCTCATGTCCGAAATCGTTCCGTTTCTTATTGTTGGTGCCATGTTTGGTACACTATATTTCACGAACCACTGGTTCAACCAGATCAACAAGGTGTTGGATAGAAAGAAGAAGTGATGCAGAGAAAGCAGAAGACTGGATGGCGTGGTGATAAGGCTCGACCCAACAACAGAGCCAAGACTTGGTCGTCGAAGGATCGTGATCCCAAGAGGGATCGTCGAAACTGGAGGAAGGACGCTCCTTCCTCCTCCGAAATTGTCTGGATTGGATGAACATGAAGACTTCTCTCTCGCTTCTCGCCGTTGGTATTCTTTGTTCGACTCTCGCTAATGCGGAGGTTCCTCGCCGACTCATGGATGCAATTCGCATCGTCGAGTCGGGTAATAATGACTCTGCGGTGGGTGACAACGGAAACGCCATCGGTCCGTATCAGATTTGGCGTTCCTATTGGAAGGATGCAGTACAATTCGATAAGAGCATTGGTGGGAAGTACGAAGACTGTTTCAACCGTGAGTATTCCGAGAAGATCGTGAATGCCTATATGGATCGGTACGCGATTGAGCGACGACTGGGACGTACGGCTACGATGGAGGATATCGCTCGTATTCACAACGGCGGGCCGAACGGTTATCGCAAGAAGGCTACACAATCCTATTGGGAAAAGGTTCTCGGTAATCTGAAAATCGATTGAACTAAAACAAAATGATCCCCGTAGAGAGAGACGCGAAAGCGTCTCTTTTTACTTGACAGATTTTAAAATGGTGTTATAATTTCTGTGTCAACAGTATCCATAACCCTAAATAAAAAGGAGTAGTGAGTTATGAACAGAGAAACAATGGTAGATCAACTTCACCGAGGCGTATGTACGGTGGTCTTTGAAAAGAAGGATGGTTCGATGCGAGAGATGCATTGTACACTTCATCCCGATCGTCTTCCCGAACGTCAGCAACTGACGGAAGTTTCTCCTACCCCACCGAATCCTGATACTGTCCGTGTCTTCGATACTGATCTCCAAGAGTGGCGATCGTTCCGTGTAGACTCGGTCAATAAGTTTTCCACACCACAACTTCTAATCTAAGGAGGCCCATTATGGCTGGTAAATTTGTAGGTGTAGACTGGTACGATGGTGACTATGGCGTATTCGAAAAGCATGGGGATAAGTATATCCCTGTCAAATTCTCGAAAGAGATTTATGACTGCATTCAATATGTTTGTTGTAGATACGATCACTTAGATACAATTGAAATACCAGAAACAATATCAGAGATTGCCGCCATGGTAGCCCGTGAATCTATCTTAGAGAATGTTGCGTAAACATATCCATACAGTCTTTATAGTATGATAAAGTGACGACTGTGATTCAAGGAGATCACAGATGGCTAAGAAGAAAGATTCGTTTAGTTATCCCGAAGACAGAGATCGTTGGCTAGAAGATCTTATCGAGATTGGCGAAGCCGCGGTCATTGCTTACGAGAAGTATCTTCTGGATGAAATAGGATACAAAGATCTTGCGAAGGTTATGTTACTCATGAGAGAGAATCTTCCCATGACGAAGGAAACACCAAGATCGTATAAAGCAAGGCCGAAAGCACGGCGAAAGGAAAAGCGTGATGAGTGATTTTAATGGTTACCGACTTCACATTGATATTCCAGTTGGACATGACAAGGACCGAGCGGTAGAACATGCGGAAGAAATTATGTCTTCCTTCACTTCCGAGGAAGGGTGGCCTATCATTGACAAAGCCGGTCTCTTGCAGGTGAACTACCGTCTCGGCAATGATCTTGATCGGCAGAAGTCAAACTATCTTCGTGTGAATGAGAATGGTCATGTCATGAATAAGAAGTGTAGTATTGTCTTGAGTAAAGAAGATCCGAACCAAACTGAGTTCGATTTCGTGTCTTCTGATGAGGGTTGAATGAGATTTGTCCCGTAGTGTAATGGTAGCACTTTTGTTTTTGGTACAAACAGTCCTAGTTCGAATCTAGGCGGGACAGTTATATACATAATGATGGTTCCAATAGGAGATCATCTATGGCGGCATTAAGAGAATTAAAGCCCAGTTTTCGTCAAGATCGGGCAAAGAGAAAGAAAAATGTAATACCAACACCCGAAGCCGTTGAGGTTTGTCTCAACCCAATCGGGGACACAACGTTGCACTATAAGGGTAGTCCTCTTATGGATCCCGATATTGTCTTGGATCCAGAGAGTCTAACTTGTGTTAAAGGTGATGATACAAATTATAAAACGGAACCTTGGCTCGCTGTTGGACTCGCTACTGAGAATGTAGAAGGTGCCAACAGCAATGTTGTACAAGAAGGTAACGGTGGTAATCCTGTTGGTTCACCAGTCGAGGGATCGGGTGGTATTCATCAACCACCCATCAGTGGTGCGTTAACCTATACTGAAGTTGGTCCTTCTCGAAGTGCCCTGTACTTTGATCTTTCTGGGATCCCTGCTGGTGCCATCATCACCGAAGCCAAATTAGATATGACACCATACGATCAAGATCTCGGTGATCTCTATGGGGAAAACACTACTGCTAATATTTGGCCTTCGGCGGTCAATGCAGAGATCTTAGTTCTTCCTCAAGATTCGAATGAGAATGCTACATGGAATACGAAAGATGGAGATGAGAAAGAAGTTCCGTTTGATACAGGTACCGGCATTGTTGTAGTACCTGAACCAGGCAAACGGTGGTGGAGAATGGCGGGCGGAATACTTCCTCCGAATCCAATCGGTGTTGGACAAAATACCAGAAGGTTTGATCGACCCGAACCGTCGGATAAAATGGAAGAGCAAATTAACGTTGGTAACTTCACCACCACTGGATCCAACACAATCGATGGAGATCCAGGCGCTCCCGAGGAATATTACGGTCATATCGGTTATGGTATTTCTGGTGGTGGGTATGCTCTACTCATTGACGGCATACACGACCCAGCCATTCCTGAAAATGGACACCCCACATTTCAAATTTCGAACACAGCATTCACTACCCAGCAAAATAGCAATCAAGGAAATGTTTTTGAGGTAGATGTTCTCGATATCGCCCAATGGGCCCACACAACGGGAAACCAGCAATGTAATCTTCTTGTTCGTGCTTCTAATTGGGATGAAAATACGATTGCACAAACTCCCGATGATCAACTAACGTATCCTGATAATGAATCGTTCATTGAAGTTACACTGACTGATGCTTATATCTCGGATTCAGCGGGCGGATCGGCAATTACTGAGAGCGAAAATGATCAGATCATTCACGTTGTCGATAATGCTGCTGGTGATCCTCTCACCGTTACCTACACATGGCAAATTCAAACTCCGTATGTTGTCATGGATGATATTAATGATCCAGCATTCCCAGCATTTACTATCATAAACGCACCATTTATCAGAGAGGGCGAGACCTTTCAGTTTGATCATGGTGCCATGGATGGTGTCCCGAGAAGAAACGGCGTCACAACTATTCTTGACAATGATCAATTCACTGTCACTTATTCTCTTGATGGTACTGTACTAGATACGTTCACTTGGACAGGATCGGGCACGACACCTGACGGTAGACTGACTGCTCCTATTCCACAGGGAACCGAAGGACAGAACTTCGTCGCAGAACTTACGATTGTAAATAGTTTAGATACTGACGATGGTAGCACCGATAGTGTAACATTTAGCGAGAGTTTCTCCGTTCAACCAGATACTGTGGGAACTGTCAATGTCACTATTGATGGGAACCCAACTGAGGTGAATGAGGGAACAACGATTACGGCAAGAGCAACATCTACGGATGTTGTGAATCCTCAGTATAGATTTGAATTAAGATTCCCTACCTCCTCGGATATTGCCGATTCTCAGGATTTCAGCAGCAATTCTAGTGCCGACTTTACAGTTCCTGAAGTTAGTTCTGGTGGTAGCGAACAACTTCTAGTTCGTGTTGAGTTAAACAACAGCGACGGCGTCGTGGTGGACACCGCGATCACCAGTGCAGTCGATGTCAACGATGTTCCCGATGTCGGCGCCAACAATCAAATGAAGTTCAGTTACTTTGAAGACCGACTTTCGGACACCGATCCATACGGGAATGTTGACAACTTCACATCTATTAGCGAAACAAGGGGTGACGAATTTACGGATTCGACGAATCATTTCCTTCCCTCGGTAGCCGAAGGAGACTCCGGTACCAACGTTGATGGGAACATTGACATAAACAGTTTATCGTTCCTTGATCTCAATGATGACGCTGGTGAGACGATCGGTGCCCAAATAAAACTCCTCTTCGGAGCGTTTAATACGACTAATAGGGCTAGACGAGATTTGTGGTTTGACAATTTCTATGGAATCAATCTTACTATTCGGGCCGCAGATGGGTCGGTAGTTTCTACACACACATTTAGTGCAGAAGGACTACCTTCGGGCAGTCTTTCGTACATTAAAGAAGACTCTGCCAGTAGTGGACATAGTATTATATGGAGAAACACCTTCTTCGGCGGCGTGGCGACAAATATACTTTCAGCATCTGTAATGCAAGATATTCGTAATCATATTTTCAACAACTGCACGCAGAACGACAACGGCACACAAGTATTCGGTGAGTCGGAATTCTTCTTCGACATTGATTACATCCCAATTCCTGAGTCTAGTGGAGGCGGAGGCGGAGGTGAAGTGATCGATGAGATATTTGGTGATGGTACAGAAGGATCAGGAATAGCCAACGCGGCCAATTCTGGTTCAGTGATGTTCGAAACCGATACTGCCAACATCAATGCAGACTCAATTATGATGATCAAGATTATAAACTTCGATGGTCAGTTCAACCCTGGCTTCTATGGTGACAATATTGGTCACAAGTTCTTGACACCCGATATGGTCGAGGTCTTCGATAAGAACAGCCACCCAGACCTTCTAGGTTCTGCAAGGCACACTACGCCTCCAGCCACATCATCATTAAGAACCTTTGATGTTCTTTCTGCTCCCGACTTCACCGCTACCGATGGCAATCAGACATATACTTCGCTAAGTGCGAACGCCGATGTCGATGGGAATGGAACGGATGAGTCCTATAACTTCCCTGAGATCTATGTTCTGTATGCTCCAGCCAATGACGGCCCTACCTTCAACACCAATCTCCCCACCATTACGAGTTCGTACTACAATCTGAATTCGTCAATCGGGTCTCAACAGACACTAGTCTACGAGATCATTCGAGACGGCGCCGTGGTTGGTCGAATGAAAGCAGAAGAGAATGCCAAGAATGTTGGAGCGAACCACTTCGGGTACGACCTGGCGGGTGGTAACTACTCTGCCTGGTTCGCTCCCCCAGAATTGGGCTGTAGAGGATACGCTGGTTACGATGGTTGTGCCTACTAGCGTAGCGAATGCAGCGTCCGTTTTTGATGTTCCTGCACCATAATTTGAGGAAACCTCTTGACAAGCACGATCTGTATACTATAATTCGTATGTGAGGGTTGGAAGCGGATGGCATCAGCAGTAACGCTTATAACGTTATTTTCGGGAGTTCGAGTCTCCCCCAACCCATTGGAGATTTTTTTATCATGGAACGAGAACCAACAATTTATGTTGCTGGACCCATGCGTGGGTTCGAGAACTACAACTACCCTGCCTTCGACCGATGCGCCCGTGTGCTTCTGGAGCAGGGTTGGCATGTAATCAATCCAGCAGAACTTGACCGTGATCAAGGCAAACCCACATCACCATCATACGAGTTTGATCCCGACAACTGCTACGAGGATCACGAATTCATGCGTGCTGCTCTCAAGCGAGACATGGTTGCGATCTGTGACGATTGCACAGCGATCTATATGATGTCTGGTTGGGAAAAGAGCAAAGGTGCCAATGCGGAGTTGGCACTTGCAAAGGCACTAAACATCAAAGTCTTCTATGAGGCACCACTTCCGAAATGAACATCTTTGCCCTTCACGATTCACCTTTTCAATCTGCCCGTGAGATGTGCGACAAGCATGTCGTCAAAATGCCTGTCGAGACGGCACAAATGCTCTCGACGGTTCACCGTATGCTCGATGGAGATCCCTACATTGATTACTCGAAGAATGGCAGGCGTATTCAGCGATGGTCGCATCCGACTGATGAGGCTGACAACACTCTGCTTTATCGTGCTACTATGATGAACCACCCCTGCACCATCTGGGCGCGGGAGACGCTGGGGAACTACCGCTGGCTCGCAGACCACGGTCTCGCTCTCTGTGACGAGTATACGAGACGCTACGGACGCAGACACGGATCCCAGTCCCTCATTGAGTGGTGTCAGTGCTATCCCCCATCGGGGATTCCAGAGGACCACAGAC
>UEXL01000112.1_pt1 | contig 37264 bp, 44 predicted proteins | sample 1796671 | NCBI WGS metagenome assembly UEXL01 (sample SAMEA4772471, study PRJEB27181) | metagenome | reverse complement strand
TAATGGTAAAGGCCATAATTTGATCAAGTTTCATATAACGAACTCCTTGAACAATTCCAAGCAAACCACCGATCGAACCGATCAGGGCCGTAGAGTAAACGATAGAATCAAGAGAGGTGAATCCCATCTCTTTATAATAAGCCATGGGATTGTTAATCATTAAAACCAATCCTTAGTAACCCATAGCAGAGTAAAGTTGCTTAGCCTTGGCCATATCGCCTTTGGCATCTGCGACACAGGATCGCCATGCTTGTTGCTTGGGACTTCCTGTGGTTTTCTTCTTAGGAACTTCCATTTCAGCAGCCATAATTTCTTCAGCCGCTAATTCTTCAGCGGCTTTGGGTTCAACTTCAGCAGGTGAAACTCCACAACCACAGGCTGCGAAATAATCATCATGTTCGGAACAAAGCAGAAGTTGTTCGGCATTGAGTTCTTCAGCAGATAGATCCATGACCATAACAGGAGTAGCCTCAATTGTGCCACCCATTTCGTCACTTAAATCTTCGACATAGTTAACAATAGTTTTTACCAGAGGTAGTTCAGTGGCTTCAGAAACCACTGGAACATCACGAGCCTTTCTAAAGAGAACGGCTAATCCGAGAGTAGCAGGAACTATTCCGAGAACACGACCAACAGTGACTGATGCACCGCCAATAACTGGAATCATTGAAGGGATGGTTGCGACTTGGTAAGAAAGAACATCAGCAAAACGAGTGCTAAAGAAACCGAAACCGACCAAAAGGAGTGAACCTCCGACGGTATATTCGTTTACAAGGGTTGATCTAACTTTGTTCATGGTATCACCTATGGGTATTACTACTTAGTGAATCTCACGATCCGTAGTAGATAGGAACGCCGTTTCCATTGTCTGGACCAGAGGAGTTTTCTCCCCAGTTGAATCCAGTTTCAGCGGCTGCTTCGTCAGCGATCATTCCGAGGAACGGAACGTCCATGCCAGCGTAGCGGCGAGCCAAGGTCACGACACCAACCGAAAGTGGCACGACATACATTAGTGTGCCAAGGTTGATTCCAACGATAGGGATTGCGTAGGATAGAACGTCCGAGAACATTCCACCGACAAGTCCAGCAGCACCGACTACTGTCAGGCTGGCTCCGATCGTCAAGGGGTTTACAAGCGTATTCATTATTGTGTTTAGCATATTTTTCATCTCCAGTTATTGGTTATTTGTTGTTTGGGTTTTCCACTACTTATAGTTTTACATTCCGAAAATGGAACCATTTCCTTCAGCACCACGAACGTGGTTACCAATAGTGGTGGAATAATTACCTTCTGCGCCATAGAATTGCATGGGCTGTCCAGCGTTGACGACAGTGTGCGATCCGAGAATATAGGTTTCTCCAGCATCAGCAGTGGTCGGGGGTTTGAAATAAGGTGAAACTTCTTGAACCATTGGGTTAGGAGTTCCCATACTCATAGTAGGTTCATCAGAACGTGCCATAACAGGCGGTGTGTCCATAGAGTAAGTAGTCATAGTTAGAGGATTGACTCCTGTAAATCCTGCCATAGCCCCTTTGCCTAAAGTATCAGTAGCAGTAACGTAATCACTAACTGCCATTTCCATTGGGTTGGCCACAGTAGTGGATTCAATCATAGGTCCACCAAAGTCTTGATCGACTCCGCCTGTTGGAGTAGCATAGATTTCTTCAGATCCAAAGTTCTGATCAACACCGTGTCCAAGAGGAGCCAATTCTTCAACTGAAGAAAGAGTTAGTCCGTCCATGCCACGCTCTTGCATTCGAACAGTAGATTGTTCAAACTCCCACTCTTCAGCGTTTTTGATATCAGAGTAAGAATGAGTAGCAGTTTCTTGACCGATTACTGATCCCGATCCAGATTGTGGAAGATCTTCAGCCGAGTAGCGTCCAAGCATTCCTCCGACAGTAGGTGAAACCATGCCAGCAACTTGAACAACTGAGGAAAGAATCAAAGCCGTTCCTGCATAATTCATAGCCTTGCCATAGGAATCGGGACGAGATCGGGAGTTAACGATAAGATAGCCACCACTGAGAGCAGTAACTACGGTGCTACCAATATCAGCAGCACGGCCAAGACGGTAGAAGGGTAAGTAAGTTAAAAGACCACCAATAAATGCTCCTGCAACTAATCCGAAAGCACCTGCGTAGGTGGATTCTTCAGTGAGGACATCAAAAGATGATTCGAGATCTGAGGTTACTGGTGCGTAGTCCATAATATATAACTCCCTCTTCGACTATTTATAGTTTATCATAGTGACCTGCTGGTCTTGCGATTTCCGCCAGCCACTTTTGTTGGTGGTGCAACGTAGGACCCAACCGCATTTTGGTTAAATCCTTCTGCATTTCTAAATCCACCTGCGTGAATGTGAGACATTGGGGTCGGAATAACGGTGTCACCCATAAAGTGATTAGATTTAAGTTTCTTAACTCCAGAGTATTCTGCAGCCAGATCCATTTCCATAACGTTACTTTGGTTAAATGATTGGGCAGAAACTGGGGCTGTGCCCGCAAGATCAATAGAATCATCAAAAGAATCTGTGCGAAGGGATTGACTAACAGCCGATACCACAGGAGTCATAGACATAACACCAATAGAAGCGATCTCACGCTTAAGTTCTTCGGGTAGTCGGGAAGTTTCAACTTCAGTTAGGAAACGATGTGTGGCAGCAGATCCCATTTTAACAGCAATAACTTCTTCACGGCCACCATTTGGACGACCCATAAGTTTGTTAATGAAACCACTAAAACCAGTTTCAGGAATGTATTCAATAAGCGTCCAGCGTTGGTTAGCAGGCTCAAAGGAAACCTTAAAAGCACGACCACCATAACTAAGTTCTTCAGCCACAGCGGGTTGTAGGGTAACAACTTCTCGCTCTTCTCGTAGCACTGGTTTGGCTAAGTTGGCCTCTCCAACAGGTGAAGTAACTCCGACGGAATCGCCAAAGAGCCTTTCTTGAAGGCTACCATTTTCAGTGAAACTTTTTAGTTCGTATTGTCCACCGAAGTTTGAGAGAACGCCGTGCATAGCCGAATCCATAGGACTCCTTTTCAAAGTGTTCTGGATCGCAAGGTCAAGATTCATAGGTATTCCTCAGTGGTTCTACTATTTATAGTTTTGTCCAACGACGGACTAAGTAAATCGGGAGAATCATAGCAGTAAGTCCAGTGGCTGCAATAACGCCCATACTAATCATAGGTGAAGTGGTTTTTTCGATTACGGAAACCGTTTCGATTTCAACATCCATAGGAGGGTATCGAGAAGATACCAGATCATCAATCATAGTAGAAGTAGCAGGAATTAAACCTTGGATTTCGGAGGCAGGTGCCATAGTGAGTTCACGACGAGTGGATTCTAAATCCTCTCCAGTGTAATGAGTTTGCGACCATGTGCTGGCAGCGATCTGAACTTTACGGGGATAAACCACAGGATCTTCATCAAGAGTAACAGAATTATAACCAGCAGAAGCAAGGTTAGCAATTACTCGTGACAAACAAAGTTGACCCAAATGATATCCGGGATGTCCCATGGGAGGAAACATCCATTCTTCATATTCGGCAGGAACCATTTGAGCGACACGATTAGATAACTCATAATTTTGTTGAGCCGCCATAACTTCTTCCGCCGAGTAAGCAGAAATTGGTGCAGCCATTTCCTCGGGTTCAGGCGGGGCAACCGCACTATAATCTATACTTTCCCCCCTGCTGGTTCGGGAGGTGTTGCGTCACCAGACGGGGGTTGGTGCATCTCTTCGAGTCCGATTTCAACTTCATCGGTGATACCATCTTCCCTTTCATCGAGTTTTTCCATGGCTTGCTTGGCTTTTTGTCATAGCCCCTGCAGCGTGACCTGCCATATCGGCAGCCGAAGTTGCTGAATCAGCCTCCGTAGTTGGAACGGCATCTTTGACTTCTTCTGTCACATTAGCAGATTCTTCAATCTCTTCTTTGAGTGAAGAAAGTTCTGGTGATAGATCTTCCATAATCTTTAGTTATCATCACGACTATTTATAGATTACTGATGAATGGTCCAAACAGGATCGAGGTGAGCACCTTCGAAATCCATAACGTGAACAGGCAACGGGCCAAACGAGGCGGCCAACAAATTACTCAAAGGTTCATAGTTTTGAAAAAGATGGACATAAGGAGATACTTTGGCTTCGATAACATCCTGATCAACTGCATCTAAACCAATAAGGGTAGTTTCGACTCCATTAAGATCGGTAGCAGTTAGTAAACGGGAAATAGTATAAGCAGGGTTTCGTGGATCGGGAGATCCAACAGTGAGGTAAGAGGTGATACACGGATTCCCTCGGCTCCATGATATCCTGTGTAAACATAACCAGTTACTTCGGTAACATCCTCAGTTTCAAAAACGGAGGAAGGCTACGGAATTATTCCCCCAATGAATATAATCCAGAGCATCAAGATTAAAATCGGCTAAATCAGTTTCAGTAACGCCTTGCTCAGCATAATGCTTTCGGAACTTATCGTTGATGTCCATGGGACGTTATGCGTCCCACCACCTATTTGTATCTATGCTTTCCAACGCTTGACGCCACGCTTATCAGTAACGATCGTCCACATCTTACCGTTATTACCTTTTTTACGGGCACCTTTCGGGAATTGTTTAGCAGAGTAAGGGGGCGACTTGCGTTTCTTAAGATCAGTGGGCCGATCCTTCTTGCCTAAAATATATTTGGTTTTTGGCTTGGCCTTTGGCTTAGAGGCTTTTGCTTTGGGTTTGGGCTTTGCCTTAGTTGTGGTTTTCATAGCCGCTACTAATTTTGGATTCATTTTCCATTCGAAAGCCACGGTAGACATAACATATTCTCCGGCTTCGTCATCATCACCTTCACAATCAGTAACTACGGCGACTTTACCTGTCTTATAATTATGAAGCATTACTGTGTCGCTGCCATAAACCATAGGTATTACACTGTGAGAACCAGAAAAATCAAGAGGTCGATTCCAACCCCAAAAGTAACTGGCGGGACTTTTTGGTGAGTTTTTAGGTTTTTTGCCACCCCAAGTCATGGATTTCAGAAACTGATTGTAAACTGAGACAACAGAAGGTTTGTCCCAAATGTGATTCATAGGGGCTGCGCCTGCTACCCAACCCGATCCATCCTTTTCAAACCTATACTGAGATTTGGGATTGATTTTCTTAGATTTAAGTGCTGCGGCATACGAACGAGGAACATACTCTTTGAAAAGTTTAGCAATATCTTCATTAGTAACTACCACATATCCTTTTTTCTTGTAGGCAGCGACAGTTTTTCTGACACTACTAACACTCCTTTTGGGAAACGTAAACGCTTTCCATTTTTTCTTTTGTGCTGCTGTCATATATTTATCAGGATCATATCCATGCCAGATTTCTAAAACATACGCGGCGGGTTTTGTAGTCGTGGCTTTTTGAACCCAAACATAATTCTCTTGGTGGGTATATTCAGGATCCTTTTTAGGTGAAAGGATATAGGGCATAAAAGGAGTTTATCCCTCCGACTATTTATAACTTAAGTTATTTGGCAAGGTATGGATATGCAATCCAACATATTCCGCCAACAATTGTTGCGGGCAAAACCCTTTTTAATAAATCACCAGAGGTTGATCGTCGATTTGAAACTAACCACTCAGTTAGTAGGAATCCTCCAAAAAAGAAGGATATTGAGACTATCTTTCTCATATCATTATTCATCAAAATCACTTCTTAAGTAACTTCATACCAACAACAGCGAGGATCGCTCCTGCTCCAGCCATAGCAAGTGGGCTACGATACATTGGTGGTTTGTAGCGAAGAGCCATACCATCAACGGTTTCTGCGAGTAGCACCATGAAATCATCAGAAGAGATGTATTCACCAACATCCATTTCGTCAGCAAACTCATAAGGAATGTATTCCAAAGGTTCAGCAGCATCAACTACGGATGGTGTGGCTTCGGCTTGTCGAACATCAGCATCGCCAAGTCCACGGAAACCAACTGGTTGCTGGCTCTTAGCATTGGATCGAAGATCTTGCTTGATAGAACCGCTAACACCAACGTTGCTGATCCAACGGCCTTTAGCATCACGAGCCAAGTAACGAGAGTTACCCTTGATGTGATCGAAGCGTTGACGCTTTCCGTATTTGCGACCTTCGGCATCCATGGTTTCGACATCGTCATACTTACGACCCATCATTGAATGGTCTTTATCCATAGCAGCCGCTTCATCTCGGCGGTCTTTCATAGATTGGGAGTGATGGCCACGGTGGCGCATACCCATTGATTCATCCATCTTGTCATTATAGCCTTGTGCAGTTTCCGCAGAACCATACCATTGTGGAACTCCATTTCCTGAAAGGGAGGAATCCTCTCCAAAGTCGTTAGCCACTACTGGAAGTCCGGGTAGAGCAGATGAAAGTGCCATAGTTTGTTCGTTAGCAGCGGCAAGTCCGGGGAAATCTTCAGCAGCCAATTCATCAGCACGATAATGAATCTCGTGATCGTAGTTGACACCAGCCTGACCAAGAGCGTTAGAAGTCATAAGTTGAGTCATTTCAGTTTCAGCACCATATTGCTGTGGAACACCGTGTCCACTGCCACCAGCCGAATCTTCACCAAAATCATTAGCGATTACTGGTAGTCCGACACCAAGAGCATCTTGTCCACCAACTTGTTCGAATACCATTTCAGCAGACATTTGTTCCATCTTGTCTTTACGAGCGTTGCGACGGTTGATACCACGCATCTTGGATTCCATAATACGCTTACGCTTAATAGCCATTTTATCAGCCGCACTCAATTCTCCGTCAGCACCATACCATTGTGGAACGCTGTGACCAGAAGTTAGGGCAGAGGACTCTCCGAAGTCGTTAGCAACGACAGGAAGTCCCGGAAGATTGCTAAACTCAAAGTTCATAGTTTCTTCAGCGAAAAGATCCAAAGATGTGTCTTGGACATCAGTAATGAGATCGGCTCCAGCGATAGCAGCCGTAGTTGGGTTAGCAGCCAGAGGTTGAGAAACATCGAGGGCAACATCGGCAGGAGCAGATTCTGAAGCATAGGATTCAGCCGCATTAATTTGACCGAGTTCCTCTTGAAGTTCTTCTACTTTAGATTTGATAGCAGTTTCATTGTCAAAGATAAACTCTTCGATTTTAAACTTGCCGGGGGTTGAGGTCGACATATCTTGAAGTTCCTCAAAAGTAGTAGCCTTACTGTCGGCTTGACGCATAATAATACTTCCAGTTTCATATTCTGAATCCGCACCGCTATCATACTTACGCTTGGTAATTCCACCGCCAGCAGCAGTAGCCGCAACCATTACAGTGTTACCTTGGGATTGGATCGCCAGAGGAGTAAATCCATGGTTGTCAGTTTTGTCGACCACATAGAAAAGAGCACAACGATAAAGTTTACGTCGATCATCTTCATCAGTCATAGAATCATACTGTGATTTTGGAAGAGTCCAAACGTTGGTATAAAAATTAAGTGCGTCGTCACGAGTTGCTGGATCAAAGCCCCAGTAATCTTCCGAGAGGATGTAAACCATTTCATGCTTGCTTGCCATGCATGTTAATAGTCAGGCCGACTATATATATTTTCGCCTTGTTTATTCATTTTGATCATAGAGTGCTCTATAACAATCTATGGCAATAATATAGGCTTCGGCAGGATGAGATCCATCAATAATACCATCGTGAGAAAGGCAGGCGTCATAGAGTTTTAAGAAGTTATCATCCTCTACAATACTCAAGCCTCGCATAATAATATCATCATGATGGTCTGGATCGTAATAATCATATTTGAGAAAAGCATCTAAGAGTTCATTTTGTTCAGGCGTGGGCGGAGTAGAAAGGTATACTTGAGAAAAAAGGTCTTTTTCAACAAGAGGAACTTCCCAATTATCTTCTTCTGCTTGTTTAAAGATTTTCTTAAAAGCAGTAAGTTCTCGATCCGTGGTGGAAGGTCGATAATTAACAGTGTTAGAACGGCCATCAGAGTGGCCATCATTATAAGCATAAATATAAGCATCAGATTCGGATCGGTATCCAACCTTCTGGTGAACATGCCAAGAGTAGGTGACCTCAACGGAGATGCTATCATCGTAGTAAGCGAGGTCGACATCCATGGAAACATCTTCCTCGGCTTGGGAACCGTAGTTCTCGTAATTGTAAATGATTGTATCCTCGATAACAGAATCGATGTGACTTATGGTTGCTTCAGGCAACTCCAAAACTTGATCGGGAGTATCAATGGACCACTCGTAGGAGATGTAGGCACTGAGGTCGATCTCACCGTCTTGGGAATACTCAGCGTTAGCCACCGATGGATAATAATCATCAGTTTCAGCAGACATTAAGTAAGATTCAGCCATAAGCACTTCTTCATCGACGCCCTTAAACATATCCAGTAAGCGAACTAATAGTGAGGGAGATCCATCTCCTTGATCACGGAAACCAGCAGGTGCCCATGTTTGAGATTGTCGACGGCGATCCATAGCGAGGCTACGACCCACATCTACATTTTTCATATAGGTGCCATCTTTTCGACGACGAATGAATCGACGGTTACCCCAGCGATCGACTGCCATTTTACGAGGATTACCGTAAAAAGGACGAGGCCCTCTTTCAGTATAACCTGTTGGGGCGTCAAAGGTTTCGGAAGATTCCCACGTCACTGTGCCTTCAATTTCTATTTCACCTTCGTAAAATCCTGTGGACATCTCAAAAGATTCATAGCCTGAATCGTAGCCATTGGAAATCTTTTCTTCTACATAGTCTCTAATCTCTGCTTCATAAGAGAAATCAATGTCATGCGAACACTCGTAGGAAACATCATAATCAACACCATCGTGAGAACCTGAAAAGTTACCAGTGTAATCCAGAGTTTGCTCCATTAAATCACACCCGGCGAAGTAGTAATTCTTCTCCGCCAGACATTGGGATGCCACGAACTTGGGTATCGGAGATACGAAGCAGTTGATAGGATCGACGCCAATCGTCAAGCGACTTAGTAGATTTACCATCTGTATATCCAGAGTTAATAGTAGGATCTAAGGCTAATTCTCCAAAGCGTCCATTGATATTAGAATCCGTAGAGTTACGACTGAGCGATCCAAAACGGTTATCACCATCTTGTTCGGAAGTTACTTCCCACGAAAGGAGCATTAACATAAGAAACTAAATAAGGGAAATCACGGTTAATTTCAGGAGGGAGTTTTCCATATCCTGAAACGGCAGGTCCATAGCCAAAGCCTCCAATTCCGGGTTGCATGGAAACAGGGTTAATGTTGTTGGTTTCCTTGAGGCGACCATAAAGTGCTCCTTGGCCGGGGGCTTCTGCGGCCATCTCTTGAGGTGCATATTCTTGAAGCGGATGGGTTTCACGATTCATGTCAGCAATTAGTTCATCATCATTGTATCCCAAATCGTAGGCATTTTCGTAGAGATATTCGTGATCAATAACTCCCGGGCCGAAAGGAAGATCGTTAGCCACCATTGAGGTGTGCTCCAGATCCAAGTATTGGTATCCCATAAAAGATTCGGAAAGAGATTGTGGAACGTAATCTAAAGTTGCTCCCGACCTTTCAATATGCATTTCTTCATATTGGGAAGCAGTAATTTCATCAGCATTGAAAACTTTATTAAGAGGTCCCAAGGAAATCTTATTTGAGCGAACTGCCCATCCAAGACCTGCCATGACTCCGATTGCTCCAACGAAATAAGAGATCGACGATTTCATCATGATAGAAACTAATCCTCACGACTATTTATAGTTTCGCTCGTGATGCTAATTCTCGTAGCCTTTCAGATGTTGGTAAACTAAGATTGTCTCTCACGCCAAATCTTCTGACGGGCCATGCCGATTCTCGATTCATGGATCGTTGTTCTCCTGTGGAAAAACTACCAGCATATTTTAAGGGATAGATTCGCTGATCAGCGAGATAACCAAAACCTTTACACTTGGAACATCGACGATTATTAACGACGCCTTTATTATCACATTTAGGGCAAATCTCATAATCCCAATCAGGTAGTGAGTCTTCCATTCCTAATTCAAACAAAGCCTCGTTTACCAATTGGGGTGTGGGAACAGGATTTTCTCCAGTGGGATATCCGGGTGTGCCACGCAACCAAACTTCTTTGTAAAGTGATAAAACATCTGCTAAGTGTTGGTATTCTATCAGAACTTCGTTAAAGGCTTCGGGATCATAATGTTCTCGAAATCTTAGTAATGGCTTTTCACTACGATACCACTGTAAGGTATTATCGAAAGCCTCCATAATTGATTTAAAATGACGTTCCTCCCAGTAATCATCATAGCCATGGAAGATAGAATTATAAGAATCTCGCAAGGCACGATTAAAAGAACTGATGGTCTTTTTACAAGATAAACGAAGATAGCCTAAATAGTTGTTGGGAATGAAAGTCTGTTTGGCCCATTGTATATAATACTCCAGATCTGAAGTTGGGTCCTTATGGACATTAATGTCCTCAAGATTTTCAATTAAAACTTCTTGAAGCGTGTTGCCTGTTACCTGCACTCGTGCATTATCTATCCAACGATTTTGATAATCATAATAGCCTCGATTATATTTGCCTCCCAAATCTTGTAAAAAATTAGCCAAGCCAATTAAATCCTCAGCAGCCTGTTCAAAAAAGTAACGGTTGTTGATAAAATAAAGTCGATAAGGGGCCATGGCATATTCATTTTTTTGCAGAGTGGATCGACGAACTTGTTTTCCAAACTCAGAAAACTGGAGTCGAAAAGACGTTAGATCGAAATTGATAGCAGGGTAAAACAAATAATCACCTCCACAGATAATCGGCAAAACGTTCGAAACCATTAAAAGGTTGGAACCCTCTTTGAACGCCACCATATTGTAATTCTTTAACTGAATATTCTGATAACTCATTATCTCCAACAAAATGCTTTTTAGTTTGATTGCCTAAATAATCTCGAGTTTTGGTTTGCACATAGTTTAACTCATACATCATAGGATCGGGAATTAACTGCACGGGATAACCTGAGTCTTTAAATCCATAAAAATCAGTGTTGTCGATGCCAATTGCCTCGGCTTCTAACCTTTCGTATTTTTCTCGTTTGGTTCGCCATGCGCGATCATGACGCACAAACAACAGATTAGCAATAGATTCCCGAGTAGTAATTTCTTGGCCCGAAACAGGATCGACCCAAATCAAATCAGCCTCATAAGGAGTTACTCGATAAATATGGGCCGTAGCCAAATGTCCTGCGTTTTTGCCGGGGCGTGATACTGAGACAATATCACCGGGCTCCCAGTCAGAATGTGGCTGAGCGATGTTACGATGCGCCACGCTGCTATCTAATGGAGAAACTAAACGATTAGTGGTTCCCGTAAGTAATGATTTAGCGATCTGTTGCTCTTCAAACTTTTCTTTAGCATCCCAAAAGGCTCTGAGGGTGATATTATCATGCATAGTTAAGTCTCGGCCGGGGACTTGGATAGTTGGTCCTCCTTGTCCGCTGGGATTTAAAGTTCCTTCAGCACCCCATTTACTGTTACCAGATAATCCTTGATCGACTAACATCTGACGATATTCAGGACTGATATCTTGATCATGCACCCGAGGACCTTCCATGATTCCTAAAAACTCGGGATGGTCGGATCCGGCTCGTTGCACCAAGACAAGATCTTGGTATTGCTCCGTGCTATTGGTCCCATCGGGCCAAACCACTCTCGCTCTATCCATACCAAGGTAAACAATTGTGCCTACTAAAAAGTCATCTTCGATCGCATTAGAAACAATCGTATCTCCAATATTAAAATTAGATAGCAGGGCAATCAGCCCCTACGTCCTACGAAATATCCGGCTCCGATAGCCACGCCTACTAAAACTAATAGACCCCAATATTCCTTAACAGCATTGTTAATAGAATTAACAGGATTAGAAACACCTATAAAAGTAGTTTCAGTTTGTTGAGTTCCACCGGGTCCGAGGTCTTCAGCATGGTGGTGAACTTCTTGAGGGGCGATAATAACTCCAGAAACCTCAGGTTTTTCGTAAGTTAGGGCTTCAACATAGGGTGAAGCGGCCATATCTATGCCTAATTCGGCCAAAGTATACTGAGTTTGAGGCACAGTATTTTTAAAGGCTTTCGATGACATCAAAATGCCATCAGGCAAAACTAACGACTCCTCTTCGGAAGATCCCAGAGAATCAAATTGATTCTTAGCATTAGGATCGCGTCGAACATAAGCGTCGACCATATGATTACCCATAAGATACTATCGTCGTCTCGACTACTTATAGTTTACGACGGGCGGCAGAAGCAGTAGTAGCATGAGTAGCCACATTAGTAACATTACCACTGACTTGATTAACTTGATAATCTTGTGGACGTCCTGCCCAGCGAGGATTGTATGAGGGACTCCATGGACGTGGGAATCTGTATTCAGGAAGAGAGTCGTTCCAATTGTCCCAGATCTCTCCATAAGCAGGGCGAAGATTACCATCATAATCCATCATATAGGTATCATGGTAAAGACCAGAAGTAGTTTGATATTGATTTGGATTGGGTGGAATGAATAAGGCAGGTGATCCAACAGGAGTATTATAATTGTAATTCCCTATTCGAGATCCAAAAACACGACCGTGTGATTGCCCTTCCGATCCGTAAACATCTTGAGCACCATGAACTTCAACTGGGTTAATATGATTGATAGCAGTTTCAGCACCCATGATATCTTGAGCACCGTGAACTACCGTAGGGTTGAGATAATCGACTGATTCTTTGTGACCAGACATGTCTTCATTCTGCTCGGAGTTTTTAGACTCACAATCACAATCTTTTGGTGAGAAGAATGAAGTCACTTTTTCCCAAAGGCTCACAGAGTATCCCCCGTAATCATTTTAATGAGATTAATAGGGGTTGGATTGGGAACGCCGCCATAAAGGTGGTTAAGTTCTACATTAACATTTTGACGAAGCGTCATATTGTCAACGGCAACTTCACGGAATGGGATCGAAGTAACTAAAGCATCTTGTGGAACTTTAATAACCTCAGCCGACATACTATCACGAGTCAGATAAGATCCGACGGCTATGCCGATAACCGCAACAGTAGCAATTCCGAGATAGTTAGTCAAGTTTAGACCCCCTTAGAGGTCGTAACCTTCAGCATCCATTCCAAGGAATCCTTTTGCTTTGGCTTCCCAGTCTTGATCTTCAACGAATGGGCGTCCACGAACAGCGATGTCATCTCGACCAGCGATTCCCAACTTGCGAGCGAGGGGTGTGTCTGGGATTGGCTTATCTGGACCACCGTATCCACGGTCTGTGAACCATGATAGTCCACGAGAAGCGTTTGACTTGGTCATTCCACCTGATGGTGTCCATGAACCTACACGATCTCCATCTTTGTAAAGTTGAGAACGACCACCTTTAGTCTTTTGACCGACACCAGTAGTTCCTTCAGAGATACGACGGGTTCCGCCTTTGACATTGGAAACTTGAGCACGAACTTTCTTAGAAGCCTTCTTCTGCTTCCAGCCATCTTGCTTGTAACGCTTAACGCCTTCATTAATTCCGTATTTTGAAACGTATCGCTGAACAACGGTCAGCATACCTGCTTTCTTAGTCGATTTTTTGGCACCTTGGAGGCTTCGTGAACTCTTAGTCATAATAAATCACCTGTGTGTAAAGATAAATAGGTTGTTCGACTATATATATTTATGCCTATTCGACATCGGGTTGATCAGTAGCACCATCAGATTCTTCTTCTTCTTCAGGAGTTAAAGCATCGCAAACAATTTCGAACTCCATCTCAGATTCAGGATCTTTCGATGAAGATGACAGAACACCATAACCAAATCCAGAAACTAATCCTAAGCCAAGCGGGAGACCGATCCAAAGACGGTTAATAGGCATAAAAGCAGAAGTAATTAAAAGAGCCGAGGCGGGGATAATGCCACCAACAACTCCATAGGCTAAAGATCTGTTAAGATAAACCGAATGTCGATCAGAAATATAAGCAGCCATACCACGATCGCAAATACGACGGGCTTCTGCTTCAGTTCGACGAGAGATAGAGGTCATAGACTATTGTTGTCAGTCCGACTATTTATACTTTCTCACAGGTGACCGTGAGCGTAACCGCCCTCAATCATGGATTCAGCAGCAGCAACGAATTGCCTTGATCCGACCATGTCGCCACGTCCCATGAACATAGCAGCACCAGCGACAACACCGCAAGCACCGAGAACACGGATAATAGAAACATCGCCAAGGTATGGTAGGGTGAAGAAAGACTTGCTTAGAATATCAAAGTTCATAAACACAGATCCACCGACTACCACCAAAGTAGTAGCAACAACAGTAGGTGAAGAAGCAAAGGAAACAATTTTACTCAACATAATTATTCACCCACCACGATTAGTGTTTCTTTCTTAGGCATACAGCAGGCACCGAAGGCGCAAATACCGCAAACAGTTAGAACGGCTCCAACCAATTGTTGTTCACCGACTTCACGACCCATAAAAGTTGTTGAGAACTTAGGTAGGAAAGAAAGCACAGGTTGTGGGGCGGTCAAAAGTAGATGAAGTCCACCCATAGTAGCAGTTATTGAGCAGATCAGCGATCCAGTATCAGTTTGGGTCCAGTCACATAGTTTATTCATCATTTTAAATCATCTCCGGGTTTGAGGGTCCGACTACATCCTCGTAAAGATCACTAAAGTCATCTCTTACGATGTCAATGGCATCAGAAACATCGACGTAATTGGTTTCCATGTATCCACTGCGGGCAGCGAGCACAAAGGTTCCAAGTAGGAAAGGAACTCCGACAATAGGAAGGGTATCCCACTGTTGGTTTTTAAGAGTGTTAAAGATTGGGCGGATGCTAAAAGCAACGATACCCAAAGCAGTTAAATCAGCAAGTAGTTTCACAGAGTCGCCTGCGAAAGAATCCATTCGTCCAAATATAGTCATCAAAAAGCACTCCTTAGGTGGGCATCTGCCCCAAACATTCTACCGCCACTGGTTCCGAATGATGTGCTGAGGCCTCCCATGTCCGAGTTACGGACTGGTGGGGCACGGTATTCAGCCTCCATACGGATCTTCTTGGCAGGAGTTAGATTCTTAGCCCATGAGTTGTTCATACGGGGCTGAGTAGAAGCAGGGATAACTGGGCGTTCACGGATCGGGATACGCTGTTCAGCCTGCTTGATGTTTACTTGTGGAGCACCACTACTTAGTAGACGAGGGTTAGTAGGGCGGATTTAAGCACGATCGACTTCAAAGGCTGGGCTACCACCAAGGTTTTCAGTAGGTTGGTGAGCATCAAAAGAAGGCATCATTTGTTCTGGCTTCACACGGTTAAGGTGGGAAACATCAGGAGTGTGATCGAAATCACCGTAAATCTCACTCATGTGAGAAGGGCGAAGGTATTGTCCTTCAGGAGTTAAACGTTGTCCCATCATAGCGTAAGCATCGAGAGTAAAATCAGCAGCACGGGAAGCAGCCAAAGCCGAAACATCTAAAGAAGGTGTGCTTGGCATAAAGTTTGCAGCAGGGCGTGGTGAGTTAGCAACGATACCTTGACCGAATCCGCCACCCATCAACATTTCGTTGAGGCTGAGTCCCGGTCCTTGTGGAACATTGAACTTAGGAGTATTAACCATAATAGGTGCTGGGCGTGGTGTGGCTTGAGTTAGGGATTGTCCCATAGCATTGTGAGCCGCCAAGGTATCACGAGTTAGAGAAACTTGTGGTAGACTTGCCATCTTAGGTGAATAAGGGGTATCTGGTAAGACCGTTGACTTTCAGATAATGTTTGCCATGATAATACCTTTCCCTTTCGACTACTTATAGTTTTGCTCAGTTAGTGTCCAACACAAACATCATTCCAAGGATGCCGAGAGCCGCAACTGCAACTCCAATTCCAAACTTAGAACCTGTGCTCATTCCTTCAGCAGCCATAGTATCTTGAGATCCTTGGTCTTGTCCAAAGTTAGATCCATCAGCATCGCCGCCTTGATCTCCTGTCTGGCCTCATCAGCACCTTCAGGAGTAGAGTTTTCATTTTCAACATTGGCTTCGGTTCGAGTATCCATTTCATCAACCATAGAAAGGGTTGAGTCCGTCATAACTTGTGAGTTAGTGAGGTCAAAAGCATCTACCGCACCCGATTCATTTTCCCAAGGGAATAGTCCCACGGAAGTATTTCGATCTTGCATTACAGGGTTGTCGTTGAGCAACATAGTAAGTAATATCTCGTCCCGACTATTTATAGTTTTACTTATTAAAATCAGGATAGTATTTATCACGCATCATTTCCAAGTAAGGGTTAGGTGTGTTGGGAGGAACATATTGTTTAGGCAATTCAATATCCATTTCCAAAGTTAGTAAAAACCCATGGATCGGGTAATTAAGAGTTATTCCTGTGAATTTGGTTGTGGCTTTGGTTGTGGGTGGGATGGCCTTAGGACGAGCATATTGAATAGGAATATAAAAATCTTGAGGCTTTCCTTGTAGAGTATCAAGATTACTATACCGATGATTATCATACTCTTTTGGTTCGTAATAGGCTTCAGAGGCCTTGACTAAAAATCCAGCCCCTGTTTTGATTTTTGATTTTCCTGCAAACTTCATATTAGCATTTCTAAACGCCGGGGCAGTGGTAATAAACTCACAGTCGTAATCAAAAAACCTTCCTTTGGGAACCATGTATTCTCCCGTAGTTTGCCAACGGATATTAGCAGAATAAGGATTTCCCTTGGCGTCTGGGAAAACCAATTGTTGGTTATTGACGATCTGGGCACGATCAACTGGATGATTATAAGGGTTGGTTCGAATCCACCTTTTGGGACTGGTAGTGACCGTCCAAGGAACAGGACCCCAAAGACTATCATAAGTTCGGGCTTTGGCAACTCCTTCATTACTGCTCACAAACATCTCCTCGAAGTTGTCCGTCTTTACGAGTGGTCTTTCGAACAAAGAAATAAAGTTCACAATTTGACAGCATATCAGTTTTACTAACTTGATAACGGTGAAAAAAATCTTCATCCGTCAGAGTTAAATCATCAGTCGGGCAACTAAGCGAACGGATATCTAAATAAGCCGATCCAGTTTCATACATGAATCATGCTTAATGATACCATCTATTTGTATGTTTAGTTTTGTGATAACCCACGATAAACCAAGAATCCTAAAGTTCCTGTCAAAATAGTGCCGCCAACAAACATAGCCACTACGGGGCCAGAGGAAGTTTTTTCTTCGACTTCTACTTCGGCTTCCAAATCATATTCTATTTCGGGCTCTTCAGGTTCGGACTCCCATGCCAATGAGCGAGTCATTTTGGATGGTGAAGCCTTGCGGAAAGGAGAGCCCATTCCTGCGACGGGGCTTGAAATAGTGGAAACTCCTGCGGGCATTTTATTGATTTCAATAGGTCGATCCAAAGAAGAGATAGCAGGACCAGTATCAGATTCCTTAAATCCTGATCGAGCATCTTTGACTTCGATGTTGTGTCCTTTGTGTTCCGTGCGACGATCGCCACGGATCTTTCCAACGACGACATAACCACGATCTCGATAAAACTCAGGAGCATAAGCAATAACTTCTCCTTTTTTGGCCTTAGCGATACCATCTAACATGCGTTTAATAGTTTTCTTATCAGTTCCAAAAGAGAGTTGATCATCAAGGGCTTTAAGATCTCGGGCGTTGATAACGTTGTGAACAAGGTAAATCGAGGCTTGGCTAAGAGCCTCCTTGCCCACTCCCGCAGGTCGTTGGGAAATTAGGGTTGCGCCGTAGCCTAAAGCACGACCCAACTTACACAAGCGAATAATAGCATCAGCAGAGTTAGGTTTACCCATTTGCGGAATAAAGTCCTGACACTCTTCAAAGACAGTCATTATACCTTTCCCCAGTGTGCCTTCGAGTAAGGCCTCACAGTATTCAGTAATCATTTCTTGTTGCTTAGCCAACGGCATACCTGCCATACTAATAACGACAGACTTGGGAGTGCCTCGAATGGTTTCTACTAATTCCTTCATATTGATGGTTTCGGCAGGGCCGGGTCTAAGAGCGACGACATTGGATAGTTGTTCTCCTAAATAACCGTGAGCATCTAAAGCATCGAAACAAACGAATTGAAGACCCAGTCTTTCATACTCTTCCATGATAACTGCGGCAGTCCATGATTTTCCCGATCCACGCTTACCTGTGACGAACATCACTTGCGAAATAATAGAATCGCTTCCATAGGCAGGGAAATGAATATCATTCCCTAAAACTACACGATCGGGTAGGTTGATAACCTTGTCAGCCATGGATAATCCTCAGCGTTCCAACTACTTATAGTTATTCGTTAGTCGGTAGTGGCTAATTCAAGCATGAGTGCTGCCATCTTCTCCGCCGCCTTTGGGTCGGAAGGATCTAATGGGAAAAAGTGGGCAGGTCGTGGTTTAATGAGGCGACCATAGTGTTCATCAATCAACTCATTTAGTTCCTTGGCTGCTGTTCGAGATCGATCCTCTGCCCCTTTATTATCAATACCGAAATAATAGACAGTAGAATCATTACGGCGTAAAATGGTGTCTCGGGGAACCTCAGCAATAGGATCGGTAGAAAAGAAACCATTAAACATTCTGTTCGCTCCAGACTGGGCCATATCATCGGTGATTACAAAGGAAACTACGGAGTCTATTCCTGTGCCTCGAAGTTTTTCAACAATCCCTTCAACGGCATAAGAGTGATCAGTTCCATCAGTGCAGGGAATGGGTGGTGGAAGGCCTGCAGCAAAGTTTTCTACCTTATAAGAAGAATAATAATTGAAAGCGGTTTCATAATCTTTACTAAGACTGGTTTTCCATGAAGCCAAGTTGCCCGGTGGGCTTTGTGGCCATTCCGTATATTTACTACTACCATATGACAAGACAGCGAAATGATCTCCTTGGTTTTGGGCTAATCTAATCAGAGCGCAGACTAATCCACGGGCTACTTCGATACGATTAAGAGAACGACCTTCTACGGGAAAGGCGGTGGTAGTCATCGATCCAGAACGATCGACCATAATGATAATAGCAGTGTTAAGTCCATCAGTTCCACGGGGGATGGGTTGATCAACTTTCATAGCAGGTCCTACACCGGGGAATGGGAAGGGCACCAAAGTGGATTTGATAGCAGGCTTAGTTCCTTGTGATACGTCCCAATCAGTAGTTCTAATAGGAACTTCAGGGTATTTTTGGGCCTTGGGTGCAGGAACATATGGTGGAGCAATCTCGGAAATAAAATATTCTAATGGGTTGACGAAATCGTGTTCATCATCATCGAAATCGAAATCAGGCCCCGGTGCGCTAAAGTTACAAGGTCCGCCAGATGCTGCACTACTAATTCCACTCATAATAATCACTCAAATAATATAGGTTCCATCACATTTTTGATACATATCGTGCAAGGTCTGATCGTGAATCCAGAACCACCAACCGTTTTCTGATTGCACGTTATCAATTTCTTGGTGTAAAACAGGTTGGGAATAGGTGCTAATACGTCGAGGAATAAAAATTGGTTTGTCATTGACCCAGCCAGTTATCGATCCATATCGCTTTCGATTGATAAGAACTTCTACGCCGGGATAATATTTTTGAGGATTGCCATTATTCCATGCTTCTTCAAGGTTTTTAGCACCGCCAACAGTAGTCCATGCCTTACTATCTGGGTTTCCACAACCACCAGTATCGTTTTTAAAGGCCAAGTCCATCCCTGTTTTGTAATACTTAAGACAAGTTTTGCACTTCATGATCATTTCGGTGCCACCCAAACCATTTTCCACCAAACCTTGGAAAACCGTATCGTGAGTGTGATTAGCAATATTGCTGGAAGTCCCTTGAGCCATGTTAATAGAAGTATGTTTAAAGATATCCATCATAATGTGGGTCTTAGGATTCATAAATCTATATTTTGGATGTGGTGACATAGTCCCTGCCTTAACTCGGGGATCGGCTGAAGGGCCTTGCAAGAATCTTTCGTGGGTTCTTTTAGTTCCTGAAGATGCTGTGGCAGGATTTCGGTAAGTGGTATTGTTAACCGAATTGTCAATCCAACGACGACGCTCTCCAATATAGGCTGATTGGGTGCGACCCTCACAAACAATCCATGAAAAGCCGGGGAATGAAACACCTGATTGTGGGTAGCCAAGGGCAGAGGAAGTCCTACTAATATAGTCATCTAAAGTGCTACCATCACCTTTGTAATCACCATTCATAGCATCACAAGATAGTTGTTCGGTCATAATTAGATCGCCATCAGGAAGTTCACAAACTCCTTGAGGAGTTGGAGGTAGTGGATTCCCACCTGAGTTGTAAACATTACCCAAGGCATCAATAAATGGATCTTTAGGACACCCTGAAGATGCCGATCCTGAGGCATCATCATCAATACCAAGTAAATCATTGGCTTCTTTTAAGGATCTTGGAATTGGGATAGTGGTATATTTTCCATCGATATAGGCTTCATAAGCGTAACCATCTTCCGCATCGTCAGTTACTAACAGCAGTTGGTAGGTATTAAGAGGCCCTGATAAAGCGGGTTTAGTAAGTGGGATAATAAACTCACCCTTTCTTTTCTGCGTTCGAATTAATAATTTTTTCCTTGGGAAGATAAAAGGTGTGCCACCAGCGCGATCTACTTTAAGATTTGTAGGATCGGTTTGATGACCACAGTCAGGACAATTTTCTAAAGGACGTGGAGAATCGAAAGGTCCAATTACATTAGTGCTATTACATTTTCGACACTCTTGAACGCCGCCTCGGGTATAAGGTGCAAAAGTTTTTCCACAGTCGACACAAGTCACATAACCAGCCTCACCCCAGAGTTGAGTGGTGCCTCGGGAACCACTATAAGAATTAGCAGTGCAAATAATTTTCTTATCATAAGTAAAAGCAAACCTCATTTTACTGATTGGGTAAATACTGGGTTTAGAATTAGCCTGTTCGATAATAGGTCCAATAACCGTATCTTTCCCACCTCTATAATAACTTCCATCAAGGATTTCTACAAGATTTGCAATTGCAGGATCTAACCTCCATGAGCCCCCATCAGAAGGAGTTTGCCCAGTCTTAATTTTAGTAGTATCAGTTTTGTTTCTCCATTTAGGATCGCCAAAAAAGGTTTCAATTTTATTGTCCGTGGAAGAGACTAATCGATTAGGTCGGTAAAAGTTGATTCCATCAGAATTAGCACGATAACCGATCTCTAATTGAGGGATTCTATCAACGGCCTGTGTGTAACTGTCGACTCGCTGATCATTTTTGAGGTTTTTACAGATAATTCGGAAGCCGAATGGTTTAGAAGTTCGCAATTGCCCCATTTTTCCATTGACAGTTCCTGTAACATAGGTGTTAGGTTTAATAGCGTTTAAAGTGTTGGCCGTAATTTGATCAACAGTTTGTTCTTTTACCAGATGCACAGCCATATGCTCCATACCACATCCGCCGCCTTTTAGGTTGGTAGATCCACAATAAATACATGATCCGCCACCTCTGTTGGCCGTCGCATAAGTAGCATTACAATCCAAACAATGATTATAATCATTACACCTTACTCTGGTAATAATAGGATAACCGCTCTGAGACCACAATTTTTCCTGAACGGGATCAACAGTTCCCAGCCAATTTTTAGAGTTGTATAAGCCTGCGTCGACAAACTCCCAATTATACATGAAATCAGCACGACCACAACCACCCTTGTTAGGATCGCAAACATAGATTCCTGAATCTTGTGATTCGCCGGGGAGAACGGGCTCATAACCTCCAATGAAACGCTTAGTATAATTTACCAAACCGCCTTTGTGGGAATTAAAGAAATCTCGATTAGATTTTACTCCGTCGCTGGCTAATTGAGAAGGGTCAGATGGATCGGGTCTAAAAATTAAATCAAAAATACCTTGAAGATATTTAGTTCCTTGTTTAGAAGGATAAGGGTTGTTTTCATAGACCATTTAAATCACCTTGGTAACGCATATTGTTTCCGCATGATGCGCTATAATTGTCATATCTTCTATAAATTGATGTCCAGCAGCGAAGCCAGTTTTTCCACGATGTCCTGTGCTAAGAGCACGGAATCCTGCATATTCTTGCATAACTAAGATTCGCCAAAGCGTCGATTGTTCACTACAATGTTTGCCCGAATATCCTGAAGTGATATTACAAGAAGCATCTTTCCCACAATCGGGACAAAGTTCTTCGGTAATTTGGGCCGGAACTTTTTGGCCATTGATGACATAATAATGCCCCATAGTGGGCAGATCATTGTTGATTTTTCCTTCGATATCGATCGCTTGAGTAACTTCATAAGTTCCTGCGGCGATAGAACCAGCACTGTTGACAGCATGTCCTTTTGGACTTTTGTTGCCAACCACAACGGTGTCACACATAATTTCTCCTGTAACAGTGCATTCAAAAAGGTTGTGAGATTGTGGGACTTTAACCTGACGATAATTAGCAGGAAGTCCTTTGGCTAAAGCATAAGGAATTGGAGGGTATACTTGATAACCTCGGCCATGGCCTTGGCGTGTTTGAAACATCGGAGTCTTTCCGGGGACGGGTGTAAAGGTATCTGAAGGTTCGTGCGGGGTATAGGCTCCAATAACACCGCTGGGAGGGGTAAATCGATTATCAGTTACAGTTCCTGCGGCTCGTAGTTGACCATGTCCCGTAGTATTTTTACAAATCCTTGAGGTCATATGCCAACGTTGAGACCATTCCATCAATTCCGCAATTTTAGTTTCCGTCTCGGTTTTTGGAGGGCGTGTCCAATCACGGGCTTTAAAGATATGGGTATTTACTAAGACATCAGAGTAAACGTTACTCCACATTCCTTGACGACTCAGATTAATTGGCCATGATCGGATATCTTTGCCCCATGAGGCTTGCCAACCGGGTTGCACAGAAAGATGTCCAACTTCATGACCCACTACAAATTGATTCATAGATTGAACGGTGGCTACATCCGATCCAAAACCATGGAAGTTTTCAGGAATGGCGGAATCTACCCACTCAGGGCCAAAACAAACTTGCTTAGAATTAGTAAAAGCATTGTGAAGCGAAGTAGAAAGCACGAAATTAGTTTCCTTGGGAATACCTGTCAGTTTCTTAAAAACTTTATAGGTTTCAACAAAGGCTTTTGGCAAATGCTTCTCTGCACGGTCCTCTGTTGATGCCATAGTATTACCTACGACTATCAACTATATAAGGTTTCACTCTAAGGAGTTAGCGAACAAGTTATTGTAGTAAAGACGATCCAACGCCAACATGTTACCTGAATCCACTAAAGCCGTATTAGTTTTAAATCCTTTTTGTTGTGAGCCCCCATTCGTCCATTGTTTTTGAGCATATTGTTTGGTATTAGTAACTTCAAGGATTTCAAAGTCTGGCCCTTCAGCCTCCAAACCAACATTGACCTTGGCTGTTAGAGCGGGGGCAGAAGTAATACCGACAGTAAACAACATATCAATAAGATCGCCACCAGATGCAGATTGGGATTGTCCAACGTTACTAAGTCGGAGCCACAAACGCAGTTTGTCATTACCCTTGACTCCACGAAGTCCCATTTGTGGGGTAACTACTGGAGCGTGGTTCAACTCGAAACAACCCCACATATCCTTTTCTGGATCTCGGGTTGGGTCAGAAATCTTAGAAATCAGGAAAGATTGAGCCTTTTTAATCCAGTCATCAAAAGACATAGCAGTAGCACTGTCAGATTTTTTGAGGGAAGGCTTGTCCAAGGTTGAGACCTGCTCCAACCGAAGTTCGGAAGTTCTTAGCAAACTGAGTTAGAGTTTTGCTGATGTCGTAACGACTGATAGATTGGTTAAGGTTGGCAGTTTGTTGATAACGTCCCGTAATTCTCAGAGATTGGTTGGCTGCCGCACGGGTAAAAGAGGAATCAATACCCAGTGGTGTCGAAGATTGGTTAAGATCATAAGTTTCAACTTGTCCCATTCCAATTAGAGAACCAAAAGTTCCCTGAGCATCATCATAGGTATGCCAATAAGTTTGCTCTGGTCTTGGCCACGGACCTTTTCCGACTTCACGATAAGTTGTTTGCACCAAATTGTCATCAGCACCTAAAGGTGTGATACCTTGTGGGAATGGCTGGACTTCTTTTGAGCCCATTTCAATATTAATCTCTAATCCATCAGCACCTGCAATAATTCTGACTTCTCCTTCTAACATCTTTAGAAGACGTTCACGATCGTTGGTAAACAAGTTAGGCTCACGAGCGATAAATCCACGAAGTCGATAATAATCCCAGAGACAAGGCTCGCCATTTGGACTTGGGTTCAAAATCAATGATTCATAATTACTATACATCTCGTGGTAATTAGTAGGGGCTTTCTGAATAGCAGGAGATCCTTTAGGACCTGCCATAGAGGTAGAGTAGTTTCGTGCCACCTTACGTCCACGGCCTTTTCGCTCTTCTTCAATAACCATGGTAGCAATATGCCAGTGGATCGGAGTCAACCCGTCGACATTCAGGGAGCCAGATGGGCTGATGGCTTCATAGAGTGGGCGAAGCACCAATTCTTCATATTCCCAAACCGCTGGCACGGAATCCATAATGGATCGGCAGTGGTTATAATAGGTAATCAGCGTTATCCATCAGATTTCGATCCTCCATGCTGACATCATCAACCTTGCCTTCAAGGTATCCTTTAACAATCATCTCACGCACGAACTCTTGTTCGTTGACATAGCCAATACGGTTTCCGTCGAGACCTTTGTTGTTTCCTTCCATATCCTTAGCACCGGCTTTAGCACGACCCATTCGATGAGCAATTGCATAGGGCACAGCATCCATAATCTCTTGACGAGAAACCGATTCCTTTCCACGAAGGAAAGCAAAGGCTTGGGCTAACTTAACAATAGAGTTAGTAAATCGGAATCCAAGAACACGAGTAAACACAGTTGGCAGTTGGGTTGGGTTATCAGCATTACCAAAAATCATAGTATCATCGTTTAGAACGGGCGAGGTAGTTCCACGATCGGAAGTGTTGGTGTTAGTAGTGGTAGAATAATCCAAAAGAGGAGATTCATAAAGATCTAAAGACATAGCATCATCAATATTAGCGAAAGAATAACTGGCACCTGCGTCCGATGTTCCAACATTAGCAGTCAGAGGACGGGCAGCGAAAATCTGTGAGAACAGCACCGAGATAACGGAGATATCACGGAAACCATCATAAGAAGAACCGGGGCTGGTAAACTTAGTTTCCTTTCCTACCATTTTCCAAACATTAAAGAGATTGCCAATACGCATCGGCTTGAAGGAATTAGGATCGGCTTCATCACCTTTCATGTATTCGACTAAGATTTGGTTAGGTTCTAATCCACCCTTACCAGAAAACTTGTTTACTAATTGATCATAACGGCCACCAAGAGAAACTGACTTGAAAAGAAGTTCCATGTCAATACGATCGGTAAACGCCAAATCGTTTCCTTTTTGGTGGGGGTTGGTATCCATCCATGCTACGAAATCAGGAGATTTGAACGTTTTACCCCTGTATTCGACCAATTTTTCGGCAATAAGACCAAGAACAGCATCTTCTACACCAGATTGGGAACGGTTGGCTTCGTTAAAGAACTTAATTGATTGCGTAACGATTTCACGAGGAACTGGCTCGAACTCGTAAGTGTTCACCGTTTCACCAGATTGGTTGACGGCTTCAACTGCACGGATCTCAAGACCGTAAAGAACTTCATCGGGACGCTTATCGTAGTCGATCTTGGCAACACCAATCTCATTAAGCATCTCGACCGAAATATCGAATCTTCCATTTTTAGATTTCTTATCATCAGTTCGAACATCACGCATCCAATGACACATCATATGTCGCAACCAATAACCTTCGTTTCGACCAGTATCGGTGTATAAACCACCCTGTCCAACAGCGGCCACATATTTATCAATACCTTCAACATGATCAAAGGCCATAGCAATAGCCGTGCTATCATAGTCAGGATAACGAAGAGACATTTCGAAAGGACCATAGTTAGGAGTTCCAACAGTGTTATAAGTAACTAATTCCGATCCATTGTGAATCTGAATCGGCTTGACAACTATGCGAGTTTTTCCAGCCTTTTTCTTTTCGGTAAAGGCTTTTCCAAGTTTCCAATGCGGGCGATCTACTGTCTTAGACTCCCAGAGTTTCAAATCGAAATCATCTGGAACTTCTACTTCCCAGCAATTGAAAAGAATCTTGTGGAAAGTTTCAGGATTGATTAACTTTTTGGTGATATCATCATTATCGATAGCAGGGAGAGCATCTTCAATACCGTTAATGGTTTGAGATCTTTCTACGCATCGCAAAAAGTTGAAGGCATAGGTGTAAGCACCAGAACGGCTGACAGAACCTGCCCTATCAGCAGACCAATCACGGAAACGCCAGTCATCCCAATTACTGTAAGTAGTTTGATTTCGCTGATCGTTATACATGACGTTATAAGATTGTCCTGATGGCACGACATCAGCAACGTGAGTGTTAGTAAGACTGTCGTTAGTAGCAAAGATTTGACTAATGTCAGAATAACGGTGTTCTTCAGTATAGTCTTGAGGGTAATAAGCCATAGTATTATCACTGGCCAAGTGAGTCTTGTTAATATGGTATCCATAAGAATTACCTAATAGGGTAGCCGCACAGTTAATGACCGTAGTCTTACCAGTTCCGGGAATACCTGACAATCGAGTAGTAGAGTTCTTCATTAACCAAGCAGCAATAAAGGCTTCGAGTTGTCGATAATCGTCGAATCCGAAAACTCCATTAAGGCGAGTAACCAATTGACGAACCCATTGAAGGGTTTCAATACGAACTTGGCGACGGTCACGATCACTCATAATTTGCCAAAAGTTCTCGAAGGCTGGTGTAACTGCTTTACCCATAGTATGGGCGTTGTAGGTATTAGATCCTTCTTTTAGATTTGTCATGGCCGATCCTGAAAACACCGTATCTACGGCGAGTTGGCCAATATCGTCGAGTTCAAGACCGACACTGTCTGTGATATCATTACCTTGATCATCAAAAATCTGAAGGTGGTGGGGGGTGTTCCCACAGCATCGTCCAAAATATCGATACGATTGAGGTTGCGTGGTAGGCCACGGATACGAACTAAATCTTTTAAAGACTTACCTTGAATCTTGGCTACCTTTTGAATAAGGGTAGCAGCCTCTTCACCTATAATGGATCGGAGAAACGCAAAATCACTATCTTCAACAACAGTAGTGGCTAAAGGTGAAACATAAGTAGGCTCACCAGAATCGGAGTATTCTAAATCACCCAATAAGGTGGAGCCGCCGGGAAGGGGCTCTCCTGCGATGACTTTACTAATCTGATCAATTTGATCTTCACCAATAAAGTTGGCAAGTTCTTGCATATTATCAGGATGAAGCAGGATCGTTCCCATACCTTCATCTTCTTCCATCCCCTCGATCTGTTGATCGTCAGTTTTTTCAAGAACTTCTACTTCTTGCTCTTCAGCCGGGGTTTGTTCCAGTAAATCTTGCTTTAAAGAAGTTTCGGTATCGTCAGCAATAATTTCGGGAATGTCGGTGGCGACATCATCTCCAAAAAGATCCATCATTTCGCTTTCATCAATAGGGGTCATTTCATCATCCATAATATCACCTTCAGAAATCCAACTCCAATTCTACCATCACTGGTTTTTTTATTGTGTCGTCCTACTATATAGTATTTGTTACCCTTACTAAAAGCAACAGCGGCAGTAGCATTTTCATCAGACTTACTACCATTTCGAATATTAAATGCCTCACTCATACGTTGTTGGCGGCGAATAGCCTTTTGCTTTTGATAAGCACCCGCAGCATCACCAGTGTGAAGTTCAACAGATTCTACTCTTCCTCGTAGGGTTTGACCCAGAAGATCGACTGCAGCAAACTCATCATCAGGATTTGGGATGTGAATGCTCCGGATTTTGCTGGAAGTCATAGTGATAAAGTTTAAATCAGCGTCGGAAACTAAAGAATATCCTAAAGCCGTTCCATCTTCATCCATGGCTGGCGTAGCAGGAGAAGTGTTAATTTTGTCTAACATAAGTGCACGAAGTCCTTCGGAATCAATCTTTAATTCGGCCATGACAGTTTTTTTGTCAGCGTAAGGAGTTAACATGATATCAAGATCTTGTTCATCACCCGGGAAAATCAAAGTTTCCATTTTAGTCTTTTCAGGTCCACCATTAAACAGATCGGTGGTGGTAGAGGTATCCATATCGAAAACTAAATTAACGGCGATATAAGTTTGAGTCATATCGACGACATCCGTGGTTTCAGTAATTACTCGGGACAACCAATAGTTTTCATCTCTTAAGGTGGAATCGAAATCAGTAACTCCACCTTCATAGACTCCTAAAGATCCCATGATTTCGACTTTAGGTGAGTAGTAAGCAAATCCATAACCTTGATCTCGAATATCGTTTAGAGCCTCGTTATAATCATCACGAGCCGAGGAAACAGTGCTTATTCCATAAGTCTCAGTTCTTTTTGGACCAACGTAAATTATGGTTAGTGGATCGAGTTCACTAACATCGTAAATAAGTTCAGGAGAACACCAGATACCGTCAGTGCCTTCATCCATATCGACCATACTATTAGAAGCATCTGCCATTAGAAGGGTAGTAATTATTCCTTGAGAAACTTGAATTAGAGTTTGGCCAGAGGTATCTTTGACTACAACTCCAGTGATGTTATCGGTATTTCGTTCCCAGACAACTTCGACTGTCTCAACAGTATCGGAAAGCATGAAGAAATCACTTTGGCCACAGTGAATCCCAAATAAATCATTTTGAACAAAGAAGAAAGCCTCGGGCGAAGCATCGACTTCAGTAATAGTCAGTTCTTCACTATCTCCAAAAAGATCGAGTTCAATGTTTTTAGCAGTTACAGGTGGTTGAAGAAGAGCGTTTTGTGGGTGTTGTGCCAAGTTAATTATTAGGGATTGTTTGGTAACATCATAGGGGTATTTACCTCCCATGCTGCCGTCACGAGCAGCCCATGTAGCATCATTTAGAGCACGGCCTGTTTTAACAGGATCTACAATTACATCTCCAACCTGATCACCATCAAAGTATTTAGTTCCAGCAGGAGCAGTAACCAATTCTATAACTTCTGCAGGTTCTTCTACGACGACTTCCTCTTCGACAACAGGGGTCTGTGTCGGTGCAGGAGCAGCAGGAACTACGGGAGGTGTCGGTGCAGGTGCTGGAGGTGGTGTGGTAGCACCCATAGATGGATGAACACCACGAGAGCCAAGTGCATAAGTATCTCCGAGGTTCGCAGGGAACTCAGAAAGGTAGTTAGCACCAGCAGCGACTTTCTTAGCAGCAGCGATCCACGCTGCTTCAGGCATACCTGTGGAAGCGATAGACAAAATATTTTTGGCCATCATACCATTGTGATCAAAGTTTTCAGGTTGTAGAACACGGGTTGGGAGTGGGTCGCCAACAGAGTTGCGTTTAGCCGATTTGGAATTACCTGTTCGGGCAGGAGGGGCAACAACACGACGAGTGTAATTATCGGCTTCGCCTTCATCGGCAAGCCCCATCCAATTTTGGATGTTGGTATCGGTGAAATGTTTTTGAATATGTTTAGTATATGTTTTATTACCACCAAACATAGGGTTTCCTGCACCAGCACCTGATTGGTAAGTTGGGATTGAGTATCCATTATCATTAAGTAAATCAACGATGTCATTGTCAAGTTTCTCTATAGCCCCTGCACGGACACCCTCTATGTTAAGATAGACAAGAAGGGCGTGTCTTTGGTCTTCAGTCATAGTAGGCATAGATATTACTATTGCTGCCAACTATATAAACTTTCGTGCTGAGGGTTATATCTTGCGACCCCTCTTCACGGAGTTGCATAATTAATTCTGCTCTTAAAAACTGGTAAATACGTCTAAACCAACCCATATGTTCTTCGAAAAAAACTACAAACTAAAGCAATTTCTGGGTAAATCTTTCCATATGGTTTTAAGGCCATGACGAAATCTGGAAAGCCTGAGTTGCCCCAAACCAGCAAACCACGATCAGAGATTTGTTCCATAAACTCTTTGTTGATGACCATGCGATCGAACAACTGTCCCATTTCAGATTCAGAAATGTTTTTATCAGGGTAATAATAAGGGTTCAGATGGATAAATCTTTCGATCATATCAAAGTAACTTCTAATATGGATATTTTTAAGCCATTGAATCCAAGATTCTAATTGTATTGCAACGAATCTGGCCCAAATTGGGTTGACATCATTCATCACTGTCATCGGTTTCGACCTCAGTATCAGTAGTTAATGAGATGTCATCACTTGCTGGATCGTAGGAATCTTCATTCCATGGTGTTTCCGTAAGATCCACTCCTGCTGAATCTGCCAAATCGTCGACAGTATCAAGGACTCCTGTGAAAGAAGGGATAGTATAGTTAGGCTCTCCGAGAGGATCGTATCCTCCAACGGAATCAGGTGTTGGCAAGTCTTCATCAAACTCAACCTTAGATTGTGAGGCCAATCGCTTTTTCTCTCCATCCATAGCCGCATTGATTTTTTCTAATCCCAGATCAATAGTAAAGGCATTGGAATAATCTATTTCTACTTCTCCACGTCCATGAGTATTAGTTTTATTTTGACGATCAGACTTTTTAATTTGATCCATAGTCATACCACTTTCAGCAGCCAGTCTTTCTAAACCTGTGATATAAGCCTCAGAAGGTCCCTCATCAACAATAACTTTAGGCTTTGGTTCATCTCCAATAACAGATAGCCAATCTACACCATCTCGGAACGGATCGGTATCATGAGGAATCTGACCTTTTTGTTGTTTAGGTTGGGCTGGTGCAACAGGTTGTGGTTCTGGAACTTCATCTTCCATAGTTTCTCCAATAAACAAACCATCCATATCAGCGGTTTGGGCTTCCTTAATTTGATTAAGGAAATCTAAATCAGTTTGCGAAAGTTCCTTTTGTCGACCTGCGAAATAATCCATAGATTCTTTAACAACAGGGGTGATATCTGTCAAAAACTCAATAAGTCCTGAAGCGGCTTGAGCCGTCGGGGATTCTGATACCGCTCCTCCGACACCATACTTGTCAAGGAAGTTTAAGAGGGGGACAATTACCTTTTCGGACATATCGGGATCAACATTAAGTCGACGAGCCAAAGCCGCCGCATCATTACTACCTGCTAACATCTCCATCAAGGTTTTTTGTTTAGGCTTTTTTCCACCCGTGGTAGTAGTGCGCTTAGTATCCCTTTCTTGAGATAAAAGTCTTTCTACCTCATCGAAATCGGCGGGTTTAATAAGATTGTCAAAGTCGGACATAGTATGACCTTTGTTTACTCTTCTATTTATACCTTTCGTGAACCAAGGAAAATATCGTATCCTAATCTAAGGGCATCTACCCATGCTTCATTCATAGAACCTTGCTCATCTCGATCCATTTCGATCATCCCTGCGGCAGTTCTAAGACTCTGGGCTAACAAACTTTGCACAAATTGTTCATCTGTTCCTGAATTATCAGCAGAAGTTTGGATAAAGTCGGATAAAAGAGTAGTAATTTTACGAAGTTCTCGTTCACGGTTGCTGGTTTTTGCCGTCAAGACCTCATGAAAGAAATCGGATTCGACACAAAGACGAAGTTTTTCGTGCAATTGCATTTCTGATTTATCGATCGTAGCCAACATATCGTTAAAAGAATTAAAATAATTTTTTATTGAGTCTGGATCGTCGACACCAATTTGTTCCATAAACTCTTCGAACTGACTTCTAACAGCAGTATCACGTTCTTTTTCAAGCAATCGTGTATACGATGCCAGCATCGACTTAAAGTCTTCGGATTTAAACTTGGGTTTCAATTAATCACCTCAGTATTGAGGGCGTGTGCGGTTTTGATATCCACTAAGTAGATTCATGTCAAAGAAATCATTTTGATTCATTTTCTCTGCTCGTTGTGCCGATTCCGCTGCCTTCTTAGATGTTTCTTCAGTGCGCTTAATAGCCACTTCTGCTTCTGCCAACATCTTTTTGACAGATTCCATTTCAGAGCCTAAACCATCAATCTTGGATCGGTAGTAAAACGCTGTTCCTAAAACACCGCCAAGACCGCCAAGAGCGACACCGAGCAAACCTGCTTGGGTTGGGCTAATGCCAAAGGCTGCAGAAGCAATAGGCATTTTAGAAGTGGTGGGTCCAGTAAAAGCATTTTCGGCAGCCATTTCACTACCCATCATGCGACGACGCATTTCTCGGTTAACGGCGGCTAAATCCTTACGAAACTTTTTAAACTCTTCTTCAGTGCTAATATTGGCTGATTCCATAGAGGACATCAGATCCATAAGATCATCATTTCCCATATCTTTAAGAGATAAATTACGTTTTACTGAAACTGATTCTTCGGCATTAAACAAAAGTTCTTCGGGCTCGTAAGAAGAAACTGTTTCGACGATCGGTTCTTCGATAACACAGTCAGTGATTTTCTTAAAACCTCGAATACCCGGCCCACGCTGACAAAGCAGGTATTTGCCGGGGCCTGTTGACTCAGCCAGCATAACAAAAGTCGGTATTGAGATTTCAACTTCCGAGGTCAAAATATCATTGGTGCCAGAGTTTTGACTCCCGATTGATACCGGCGAATAAAATAAGGCATACTATAAGATGTTCGGTCCAACTATTTATATCTATCGGATATGGGAATCGGATATATCCCAATCAAGACCAAAGATTAGCCAAGATTTCATAACAACTATCAATCGTCTCAGTTTGCGGATTATCAATCTCAGGAATCAATTCCTGCATGGCAGCAATAGTTTTGAAAAGTTGCCGCCATTTAAGTTGACTAATTTTAACATAGATATCCCGATCCTCGGCTCGCTGAATATAATTTTTATTTTCAAAGTATTTTACCAAGGCTAACAAATCTAATCGCCATCGGATACCACCACGTCGATCTTTAGATTGAGCGTGTTTAAACATGGGTCGGTTACGAAGGACTCCAATAACTTCACGAGAGGTATAACGGCGGGGCTTGTTAGCCACCATGATTTCAGAAATCTGGGTAGAATGGCCATAGCCCTCATTATCCAAAAGGTATTCGACGATATCAAAAACCAAGGATTCGGTTAAAGGTAATGGCTTGGATGATCCCAACAGGATCACTCCTCTTCTTCAACAGGGTCTGGGAGGTCTAAAGCAACACGAACCATACGGGCCTTTTCAAACTCATAGGCTTGTTTGGCTTCAGTTATATCCATACCCTCGGCCTTGCGATCCATAATAAATTGTTTTTTCCCTTTTTCGAATTGCATCATCTCAATGATAGCCTGATTGGTATCAGAGAGAATAGTTTCATCAGCAGGTGGATTACTAAACAAGACTTCTATTTCAACCATAACGTCGTTAAGATCAATAGAGGCTTCGACATACTCTTCCATATCTTCGTCGAGTTGCTTCCCAGTGGCAGTATTCATTCGTGTGGCCACATCTTCGGCTTGTTCTCTTGTAACTAAAAATCCAACTCTATCCCAGTAACGCAATTCTTGAGGCATAATATAGGTGTAGTGGAATACCTATTTATATCTTTTTGTTGACAGACATAATAGGACGACCTTTTTTAACAGCCTCTACGAGATCTTTTGGGTCTGTTATTCGATCACCCATGACAAAAAAATCCTGAGTTTCTAATAAAGCCGTAAAGAGTAATCGTGCCGTGTGTTCCCAAGAACTTTCTCTATTCGAGTCCATAGCATTTCCACTCTCCTGAAGTAGCACCATTTTTGGATTTAAAAATCCTGCCAATTCTAAAACCATGAGAACTTCGTTCTCGATCGGCTTTCAAACGACCTTGACATTCTAAAGAATACGGTGGATCGAGAAAAACGTTTCTCCAATGGATAACAAAACTATGATCATAATTCAAAGGAACTAAATCAAGATTTTCTGATAACTCGGCTATCATAATATGCATCCCCGTTTGAGAGGAGGATAATCTATGCCAAACCTTACCGATTCCAAAAGCATTTTGTAAAGCAGTAAGGGCAACTTGGGCTAAATCATCTGTGGGTAAAATATCATCCCAGTCAAAATTAAGATAAGCCATAATAGTTACTGGAGTAACCATCTATTTATACTTAGCGTCGAAGAAAGAAGACTCCGAGAAGAGCGACCAAAGCCACTCCTGCTCCAATAGCCATCTTGTTTTCTTTTACAAAGGAAACTTCATCAGGATCACATTCGCCAGTATCGGCGTTAATAGTGTAGCCCATTTTACAACCACAAGTATCAGTAGAAGCATCATATTCTGCATTTGGATCGGCACATTCACCAAGTTTTTCATCGAACTTAGTAGTAGCATCAGATTCTTCAGAAAACTCTCCATAGTGCTCAAGAAGTTTGTAAGTATCGCCAGATCCTTCGATAGCCACGAGGTCATGCTTAAAACTGCCTTCGACACCATGCTTGTAAACGGCTAAAGTAGGGGTTTGGCCTTCAGTGACATCAAGTTCAGTAAAGAGTTTGTGTTGCTCACCAAGAGCACGTTCATATCCAGTAATCAATTCTGCATTGGCAGGGATACTTGATTCGAAATCTGACTCAGCGTTAAACTTACCGAACGAGTTGTTGACGTAGAACGACATAAGGTAAAGTTATCTGCTCGACTATTTATACTTTACTCTTCTAAAGCCCATTGAATTGGTTTGATATCAAGATGATCTACCGAATATCTTTCCCCTTGTGGTTCAGGAGTTTCGGGTTCCACGGGAGTGGTGTTAGCAGGACGAGAAGTCTTAAAGCGATCTAAAACTGCCATGCGATCAGCATTTTGATGTTTCCAAACAATTAAATCAGTGAGTTGTTGATTTCGCCAAAGCACCCAACGAACAAAATAAAGCAATAATAATCCTTGAATTACTAAATAGATTTCTAATAGCATTTATTCACCCATGTTAATTTTATCGGGGCCACATATCAATTCAGCAAAATCTTTGAGGTGGGAGTCTTTAGCCACTCCTTTGGGTTCATACGGCAAACGAACTGCCCCAATAATTTTTAAATCATGTTCAGCACATACCTTTTGATAATGTTTAATCCATGGTTGTTGATTACGGAACTCGTGATAGACCATAGTAACGGCGGGGTTTGTGCCCGCTATTTCCCATGTGTCTTCTCCCATATCGGGTATCATATGGTTTAACACCAGCGTTTGAGCCGAGAGACCAATAGATTTGAGATAGTTTACGGTGCGGTAAAACTCCATAAATCCTGCTTCCGTAGGAATAGAAACCAAAACGATTTGGGTCTTTGATGGATCGGAGAGATAAGATTTCAATTCGTCGATCTCATCACAAAACTCGGCCAGACAAAGTTCCAACTCGTCAGCCTTTTTGGATTTAAATAGCAATAGTTTTCCGAGCAGTTTGCTTTTTAATCGGCGCAATTGCAGGATAAATTGTTTAACATGGCTCGGAGAGGCCAAGGCTTTAAGAGTGTGGCCTGTGGGAGCAGTATCAAAAACCACTAAATCATATTCTCCTGATCGGAACTGTTGTCCCATGACTTCACAAGCACCCCACTCATCGATCCCGGGGATAGCATTGTTAATTGACATCACGGAGGATAATCCCTCGTTTTCGGGATCTAACAAACTGGGAAACATCTTACCAAAGGTAGCCGCAAAAGCATTTTGCATTCGAGTGCGTCGTTCTTCAGTAACGGAAACGGCATTGATATTCATAGCAAAGAGATTTGAACTAATTTCTCGGGGCGTTTCTCCGACTTTAGTGCCCACAGTATCATCTGTGCTATGGGCAGGATCTGAAGAAACCAACAAGGTTTTTTGACCTTGATTAGCATGATACAGAGCCGTAGCAGCAGCCGAAGTAGACTTACCGACACCACCCTTTCCAGTGAAAAGGATCAACTTGGTCATAGTCAAGCCTTATCGGTCTTCCTATTTATATGTATTGGGCAGAAAAAGAAGTCTGCCAACGCTCGATAGCATCTTCAGTTTCTTCAAAGGTCACTACGTTATCCATGAAGACTAAGGAACATTTTACCCAATAAGTTTCTTGAGTGTCGTTAGCAGTGTAATCTCCAGTGAGGGCTGTCCAAAGCGAGTTACACTCTACTGAAACAGTGAGTTCTCCCTGATCTTCCGATCCAATTAAACAAGTTTCCATGTCAATGACCATGCCATCACCCATTAACTCTCCACGGTATAATTCCTTGTTACCAAGTTTAATGTTAACGGTGGCATAATCTTCATCGCTAAAGGTGCTAATAGGGTGGATAATAATCTGTTCTAAACAATTATCATTAGAAAGTTCAATGGTGGCAACAACAGTCGAAGTTTTATTCATCGGTATTTCAAACTCTTTTCGGAAACGCATATGTCTCAAGTGATATTTTGTTTCCCAACTATTTAAGTATTTTCCCTCTCTGCATCAAAATAACTTTTTATTTACCTGAATATGGTAATCAAACATCAGATTCTCGACGTTTTTCCTCAACAGATTGAATATCTCCTGATAAAGTATTACCCATCATATCAGCATCCGTAGGATTGGAGTCTGGATTTGGAGGGAGGCGATCTAACTCAGGCAATAGATCTGCAATAGACTTGTCGTCTAAAATATAATCATCAACTTTCGGATCAGATCCAGTATCTCTCTGAATCGGTTTGCGATTTTTAAGCATCTCTTGATATTGTTGTTTTTGCAGATCCATCCATGATCCTATTTCTTTCAAGGTTACTTCTTGATCAGCATTAGCATTCAAAATAGTGGTTTTATACCACAAAACATTTTCAGGAGTGACGCTTAAACCTAAATTGGATAATTCCACAGCAATCATGGAATCTAAACCATCATACAACATATAGTTAAGGAATACCTTAACCGTTCGTCCCGTCGTTCCTGTAATTTTATAAGCCTTGTCATTACTAACGCCATGGATCGGTTTGTAATCTCCTGCAAATGCCACACCATCTAAAGCATTAGTTTTTTGATTTAAGGCTAATAGCAATCCCTCTCCTCGATTAGCAGGTATTTGTTCAATAGAGGATGTTTGATCTAAAATCTCACTAAAATCAGTGGTAGCGGCTAAAACCGTGAACTTCTCAGTTATATCGGTTAAAGAAATCAACCATTGATCACGATCGTTATCATAGTCAGCACTCATAAAGAATCTTTCTGAACCAACAGTAATTGGTTTAGGTGGATTAAGAGAATCATCTAACAGTTCTCCAAT
>UEXL01001404.1_pt1 | contig 37289 bp, 53 predicted proteins | sample 1796671 | NCBI WGS metagenome assembly UEXL01 (sample SAMEA4772471, study PRJEB27181) | metagenome | reverse complement strand
CGCTGCTGCTTCCGCTCGGCCCAGATCAGCCGCAAAGCCATACCACTTGCCAAGAGCGCCAGCTACATTCTCTAATTCCTGACCCGCATAAACCATTTTGCGTACAAGGTTATACGCCTGTGTAGCACCGGCAATGGCTGTAATGGGATCGATCATGTGTCTTTACCTATCTTGATGTAAGACAAGCATGGAGAATCATAAGGAACGCGGATGGTATAAGGATAATGATGCCAGATCCCAGAAGGGCATCGGTATATACAAGCAGTATATAAATATCCGTAGGTTGCCACGCCCACCAGTATGTTGGTGAGCGAGCAGAGCATTAGCTCATCATGTTTACGCGAAGAAGAAGCGCTATGATGAAGGCAGACGCACCAATAACAATCGCTTCCAAACGCTTTACGCGGTTAAACAAGTCTTTGAATTGAATATCCATCTCGGTTTTAATAGCCACGATTTCCTTCTCCAATCCATCTATGCGCGTGTGAGCAGATGATACAGTGCGTTTATCCATTACTCTTCTTCCTTTATTTCAGCCTTCAACTTTTCCATGTATCCAGCACGACCAACTTGCATCTGCTCTATGTTAAGCTCAAAGCCTCGGATCTTTCCATCAAGAGAATTGATCTGATTTATGCAGTGCTTTGCAACATCGCTTAGTTGATCTTCAGTGTATTCTACTTCGTCAATCGTAATGACCTTTTGTTCTTCAGTCATATTGATCTCCTTTCAGGTTATGCTGCCCACGGAACTCCGCTTGCAGACGTTGGATTAGCTATCGCACGAATCTTAGAGGCAATAGCAGCTTCAGTATCAGCTTGTGATACATGACCCCAGACCCAGCCCTGAGCTTGAGCCTCAGTAATATCGTCATACGGTGTGAAATCAGCAGAAGAGGCATCGTAGGTTAAGCCACAGGTGCCATAGCTAGATGCGCTGTTACCATCATCATCAACGCCTGAGCATCTCCAGTGGGCTACATATACGCCACCGTCAGCGAGTTCGTGTTCCAATGTTGGAATAGTCCAAGTGTAAGTTATTGCCATAGTGTTTCTCCTTTAGGCGTTTTCTAAGGCAGTGATCCGTGCCTCTAATTCTTGAATTGTAGCAACCAAGAGTGGCACTAGCTTGCTTTGGTCAATGCCTTGGTAGTCAGGAACGCTACGAGTACCCATGACTGCCTCAGTTGTGACATTATCATCATCTGTGACTGCTGGTGTGACTTCATATTCCTCGTCACGCATTGCATCTTTAGCACCAGTGACTGCTTCTGGAACAACCGCTTGTGCTTCATGTGCTAAAAAGCCATCGACCCTAGTGCCATCTGCAATCCACTCAAAGTTGACAGGGTTAAGCTGTTTAAGGCGGTCTGTTGCACCTGTTATGGGCTGTGCGTCCGTTTTTAGACGGTAGTCTGATGATGTGTTGTAGGATGTAGCGGTTGACGTTGTATCTATTGATCCAACATCTGAAGTATTTCTAACAAATCTTATTGCTTCCTGAGAAGTGCCTCCAGTGTCATCATTCCCTACAAGAATTTGAACGGCACCATCTCTAACAAAGTAAGCAAAGCCATTGCCATCCAAGACAATCCCAGAACCAGTGGCAGTTTTAGTGGTTTTGTTTACAAAAACATCGCCAGAGAGGTAGAGGTCTTTGAAGCGTTGTGTTGTTCCCCAATATCAATAGAAGCGTCTTTGAGAAACTACCAGAGCTATCCGATGGGTATATAGCGTTAAATGCTGACCTATACAAAAGGCCGACATTACCAGAGCCGCTATAAAGACTGCCCTGCGAGGTCCCAATACTCCCCACAGTGGTGCCGTCTTTGCGGAACACTGCAATGTCGCCGTCTGAGGTTAGGCGGTTTAAATGCAGATTGGTTGCATTTTAGCTATACAAAGACCCGCCTGCTTGAGCTTCAATGCCTGCTACTGCGCCATCATCAGCACTCGTCTTACCCACAAGCAAGTTACCATTATGATCCAGTGTCATCGCACTTGCGTTTAGGGTTCCATTATCGGAAGGCCGAAAAACTATACTGGTGTCATCGCCACTACTTTCTCGCTTAAATGCAATCTCAGCTTTAGGCGCACCCGCTGATGTACTGCCCCTAATAGTTGCTTCTGCTAAAAAGTCACCTGACGTATTTCGCAGTTCAAGGAGTTGGTTAGGCGAACACCCAATGCCTACCGATCCCGCTGATGTGATGCGCATGCGTTCTGCGCCACCAGCTTGGAGAACTAAATTATCTCCTGCTGCACCAACCCTAACAGTTTCATCATTAGTTGTGTTTGAATCACTAAAACTAACTAAACCAGATACAGAAGAGGTGCTTTCAAAATTAGCAACAGTTGCGGATATGTTAGATTTAACTGTTAGTCTTCTACCAGCAGTTGTTGTTCCAATCCCAACATTACCGCTGTCATCAAATGTAACAGATGCAGTAGCTGCTCCACTGTTATAAAAAACCAAGGTCACCATCAGCATCAACACCCAGCGTATACCCCTCGCCCCCCACTGTTTTCTTCAATGTGGATGCCGTGGTGGCTTGAGTTGGACTTTACCATTAACGGATAAGTATCGGTTGTTTCGATGCCACCAATGCCTAAACTTTCATCCGCAGCCGTCCAAACAAGTTTTGCCGTGGAGCCTGTGTCCTCGTAGAAGCTGATGTCGCCTGTTGCGTGGTCAAGGTCTATTCTTTTAGTGAAAGAGTTCGCTGCGTCATTAACAGTCTGTACTCTCATCACACCTGCATTATTTCTAATCGCAGTGTTTAGATCAGTAGTGTCAGTTTCGTTTAAAATAAGTCTAGGTAATGCCGAAGATACCTCAACATCCCCATCCACAGTCAGCCCATCGCTGGTCAAAGTCCCCGTGATGTCTACGCCTGTGCTGGTGGTGGCGAGTTTTTCTACATTTCCATAAAACAATTTAACGTCTGTAGCTGCGGGATCAGCTTGAATAAATGAACTTGCCCCAGACGCAGATTTAACAATGAACTTATTTGCGAAGACTAATAAATCACCAGTGCCACTTTCTTTGATGTATGAATTATTGTCAGCCACATCGTGGTAAATCTGCAAATCAGACCCAGCACCGAAGATGGCCTTGTCGTTGTCGCCAAACGTAATATCTGCCGTTACTGTAGCGCCGCCATCCTTTAGGGTTACGCCATCAATAACCACGCCATTAGCAGCAGTCGTTTCAGAAATAGTATCCACAGTAATAGACTGACCAGCAGTAACAATAATGTTATTAGAGCCAGTCGTGTTGCCATTGCCAAGAACCTCGGCAAGCGTATCAACCGTGCCAACCTGTGCATCAACATAAGCCTTAATAGACTGCTGCGTAGCCAGCTTAGTAGCGCTGTTAGACGCCATGTTATCTTCGTCTAAGATCCCATCAACCGTAGTGCTGCTGGCAATGTTAAGACTTGTGTTAGTCGTAATCGCACCAACAACTTGAACCAGGCCAACAAACCCCAAAGTCGGAGATGTAAATGTTATCTGATCTCCACTACCATTTAAGACAATGCCAGCCTTACTTGCGCTGTATGACTCAATATTTACAGAACCATTGGTGGCTGAAAGCGTTGCCCCGCTATAAGTCTGAGAGAAAAAGCTGGTAGTCGCAGCTATAAGCGGCTGATTAAAACTACCATTAACTTCAAATGTAGGATTGGCCGTACTACCAAATGAAAGCTTTTCAGATCCGTTTGTTGTAATAAAGGTTAAATAATTATTAGAACCCTCTTTAATCTCCAAGGCAGTTGCAGAATTATCCGTCAGTAATATATCGCCGCTGCTGATTGAAAGCCCAGAAATAGTTGTGCCGGTAGATGATATGCTAATTACCTCAGAACCACCGATAGAAAAGTTTATCTGATCTGCCGCACCGAAATACATGCCTGTGTTTGTATCGCCAATATTTGTAATGCTTGGCGCAGAAGCAGTTCCATCTGCAAATGAAGCAACACCACTAACGCTTAAGTTTACCGTTCCAATATCAGGAACATTTGCTAGGCTTGTGGTTGTGATATTACCTGAACTATCAAAGCTAAGAAGCTGGCTGGCTCTGCTACTTACTAGGGGCAGATAAAGATTCTTGTTTATATCGCCTGGCTGAGAGCGAATAGTACGATCAAATCTTTCATCGAGCTGCTGAGACATAACAACATTGCTGTCAAACTGTTCATTCAAAGATGAGGCAAGTAAGTCACCAGCAGTCACAAAGTCCGTTGTTCTGGATAATGCCAAGTCACCTATAATTACCAGCTCATCCGTAGCAATCAACGCAGATGTAAGCGTTATTGACCCAGTGCCGTTTGAGTTTAGTGACACTGTGTAATCACTCGTAAGAGCAAGCAGGGTATTGTTCTTGTAAGCAGCAACATCTGCCTGAGCAAGCACGTTAAAGGTAAACGCAAAAGGCCCAGTTCCAGTATTACCTGTGAACTCAACTCGGCGTGTAACCGGATTTATTGGAATATCAGCCATGTCATTTTCCTATATCTATGTTTACTCTATACCAGATTTATCATCTTTGCTCAAACACGTTTGAAACATCTGGCCGCCTTTCTGGGGTGGTTTTGCCAGGACGCCACCAAAAATTTTGCCCGTATTCACGTTTATACCTGGACTCTAACCGGCGCATTTTGCTTTTGGCATCTGGATCTGCCCATAGCTTTCCTTGATCCAGAACCATTCTTTCCAATGCCAGGCGGGAATACCAGAGCGTAGAGCCTGGAGTATAACGACCGGCAAAGTTAATAAACTCGCTTCCAATATTTGTATCTTCGCCTTTGATAGCTTGCGTAACATTACCGATCGTCAGCTTGCGAACATCATCAGCAAAGCCAACAACCGGCCCCGCAATGGTTTCAGCCAAGCCTCGATCGTAACGATTTACATCTGAGAATAAAAAGTCTCCGTATATACCAAGACCACCACCTTGAAGCATCGCAGCGCCCCAAAACTCTGGATCTGTCATTGGGCGAGGATCGCGGCCCTTAGCCATTTCCTTTAGCTGCATTGCCAGAGCGCCCATCAATGTAGTGCTAATCAACAAATCCGCGAAGTAAGTGCCTTTAGCCCTCTGCGTTGGTTGCGCCAGACCGCGCATGATATGCGTGTTGACCAGAGTAACGCCAAAGTTTTTATACATGGCAAACGATCGAGTAAGCTCACCAGCAAGTGTACCTGGCCGAGTATCACCAGTTAGAGCAGTACGGCCACGGAGCGACGAGCTGGGTACAGCAAAATTTGTTTCTGTCTCTACCATAGCCAAGAGATTAGTTGCTAAGTCACGGGCTAAATCTGAGCGTATATCTGTACGGGCCTCAATGTCCTCAGCTCTTAGAAAAGAAGCGCCCTCATATTCATAGAGCGGGGTTGTTCTAACAATCTCCCATTTGTCAGCGCCAATGCCATAATGATCTAGCGTTTTCTGCATCATGGGATCGAGCTGTTTAAATGTCTTGCCAGCGTTGTCAGCCAGGTTTCCTAAGAACTCCATGCCAAAAGACCACCGACCCGCATTCGTCCAGGGAGAAAGTAGCGAAGCCCTCATAACAAAGTCAGCCATACGGCGCGTTATCTCTGGCCCAGACAAGTCACCAACATAACGCATTTGTGCAGCAGCAAGAGTTGACCAGCCTTCAGCCGTTAGACCCAGGCGAATAGCCAGGCGTCCTTTCTCTTCCATGCTGAGAGGGTTCATAAAGTCTAGGTATTTCTTCAACATTTTTGTTTGCGGCAAGCCAACCATAGATCGAGCAATGCGCCCAAAATTCATATCAGTTGTTGCAGAAATAGCCGCGCCACCGAGCTGCGCTGATTGCAATATCTGGCGAATACCGGCAAATGTATATGCGAATGTGCTATCAACAGGCGCGTTTATAGATCCACTTACCGCTGAATATAATGAATCAATAGATGCTCCAGTACGTCTAGCAACGCGTTCTGCCGTTGCATCTCCAGCCGCATCAGCACCCAATGTCTGTTTAATAAAGTTTGTTGTTGCTTGTGGGTTAGGGCCAAGAACTTCCATCATGGCAATGTCACGCGACATCATATCAATATGGCCCATCATTGCGTCAAACGCATTTGGGTTGCCAAACTTCTGCTGGTACTCCATCCAGCCATCTGCATTTTCAAAAACAAAGAAACGATGATCTTGATTGCGTAGAGCAAAGGATTTGTTGCCTGTCATTGTGCCAGGCTTAACTTTGTTAAATCCATCTTTGCGGATTGTTTCGTAAGCATCCTTTAGCGCAAACTCAAGTTTACCATCTGAAAACGGCAAGCCTGTTTGCTCATCTATCATCTTCTTTAGATCAAGACGCGGAGATATGAAGTCTCGCCATTCTTCATATGTTGATTGACGAACCCGCATAGTGTCATGGATCTGAGGCATACCCCAATCCATTCGCTTTGGTATAGCGCCACCGGCAGCATTGAACCGAGTGCGTAAATATTCTGAGGATGCTTTCCATGCCTGAGACATTTCTCTAGCAGAAGCATCGCCGGTTTTTTCACCAAAGATCTCACGAACCACGTTTTTAAGCTGGGCTTTGTTTCTTGTTTCTCCAGCTACATTGCGCCGAAAAGTAGACAAAAACTCATCCATCTTTCTCGTAGCGCTACGCTGAACAGCTTGCTGCACTTGGACAATGCTTCTAAACTTTGACGTTTGATCTTGCTCAAACAATGCCAAGGCCGCTCTGTTTTTGTCAGGTGTGCCTAGAGCTGTTTTATAATTTGATAAGTCATAATTGATCTTCTTCCAGGTTGTAGCCTGGAGCATAGCGCGGCGCTTGCGTTCTATAGCAATCTTTTTCGCAGAGATAGATGTGTCAGACGCAGCTTTGGCTGTTGCAGCAGCACCACCCATTTGCCGGTTATATTTTGTTTCCAGCTCATCAAACAGACCTTTGATCTCTTTGGCTTGATCCTCAGTAATCTGCCCTTCAGCAACGCCCTCATCAATACAGTTTTTAAAAGTCATATTGTACAGAACTCCAATCGGGCTATCATTGCATCTTCCTGATCCATTTGAGCCTTAACATCTCTAAGCGTCATAGTTGTTGGCACAACTTCATTAGTGTCAGGATCTACGCGCTCACCAAGAGGAACCTCAAGATCCATGTCATCAAAGATGTCAGATGTATTTATATCGTCAGCTATTCCTCCGTCTGGGGTAGGCTGCGTTTTTTCGAGAGAATACGTTGCACTATCGCGCTCTGCGACTCTGATAGCGTCTGGTCCTGTTCGTCCACCCGAAGGTACATCGAAGCTAGATCCTGATAACGGGTTGTCTCCTGAGATTTCTCTGATTTCTTTGGGGTCATTGAAGCCGCCATTGTTGTCGATTTCTGCATAGCCATCGGCTGCGCCCTCCTGTCTTAATGTTCTAAATGTGGCAGATGGATTAGCCCCAACAGCATCAAGATATGCCGGTGGAATAATTCTGCCAGAAGATACGAAACGCCCGATCATACGTTGATATGCGTTTTCTGGGGTAACATCCATATTTACAAGACGAACCTTATACCCCTTATCTTTATATAGTGATATTGCTTTGCGGATACTAGAGGAAGTGTGGCCCACTTTTGGCAAAACGATATTAGTTCCTTGCTCAATCATCAAGGATTGTAAGATCTTTGCCAGGTCAGAACTCTCCTCATGTACCGCTGATGCACCAATACCGCCCTCATACTCTGGCAGTGCCTTCTTAATCTCATCGCTGTCGAGGATAGCAGATCTGTTTGCAACGGCTAATTCATTGGCGATTGTGCTTTTACCGGCTGCGGGTGGGCCTAAAACTATAGTAAGCTCTTTGTTTCTGAGAACAGGCTGCGGATCTATGCCTAGCTCTTTAAAGGCTAACTGTTCTGCATCAATCTCGAACCGAACCATTGCCTCTGCTGTTGAGGTAACATCCTGGTCATCTATTTTATAAACGCGAGAGTTATGCCAGGCTTCTGTGTTGTAACCTTCCAGCCCCTTAGTTTCTGGGCGTGACTGCATTTCATCTAGCGCTTTAATCACAGATGGATGATTGTCTATCTGATCTCTGGTCGGGCTTTCATCAAGCAACCGTTTGAGGCCAGCAATAGAGTCAACATCCACCTCGTCAGCGCCAAACATATCATCAATAAGCTGATCGGCCTGGCGTTCCGCTGCTACCCCCGTTGGCTCGTCGAAGCCCTCAAGGGCTGGTTCTTTTTCAATTTCAGATCGAGCGATCTGCGGCGTACCATCGACAGCGCGTCCAATGTCGCCAGAAGATATGCGGTCGAAGTCGCCCGATTCAATTGATCCTCTGACAGCATCGAGGAAACCTCTGGTTGCTTCGACATAGCTGTTTGTGTCTCTGGCTGTTCTTGCTGCTTGGTTGAGGGCATCGGAGAGCGGCCCTTTTCTGTTTGCAAGCGTTTGGAGGAGCGCGATCGTTTGGCCATCTGTATTCGCCTTTCTTTCGTTTGCTTCCTTAACTAAGACGTTGCCTTCAGCTTCCAGGCGTTCCGAGTTACGAACCAATGTTTCAAATGCTGCCTTATCACGGCGAAGTTCTTTATATGCTCGATCTAAGACCTTTGCACGTTCTATATAATAGCTTTCAGTTATCAGCTCTTCACCGAATAGAGATATTTGCTTTACTTCTTCAGATCCAGCCTCACGCACCTGGCGCACGATTGATTCCGCTTGGAAGGCATTACTAGGCTCAGACTTAGCTAAGACCTGGATAGCAGCATCTTGCAGCGCAGGATCATCAATCAATCTACCAACGATAGCGCCATAGTTTGCCGGTATCACCTCATTAACAATAGCCCCGAATGCCTCATCGCTTAGAGCCATCATATCTCTAGCCTGGCGAACTAGCTCAGAACGTGGCGGCAGTTCTGACAATCTATCAGGCTCAACCCGCAATACCTTAGCCGCATCAATGGATGTGCCAGTGCCTTCTGCAATATTCTTCATTGCAGCAATAACACGCGCCTCTTCTGGGCTAATCCCGTCAACCTCGCGCAGCTTATACCCGATAACCTTTACATCCTGAGAAGGATCTTGAGATCGAATGCGCTTTGCTAGACCTAGACGCTGGTGGCCATCCGCAATAGCCAGGCGACCATCTGCATATTCATACACCGTTATAACACCAGCTTTGTATTTATCCCAGGTTGTTACACCTTGCAGTCTTTCTGTTACGCCAAACTCATCACCGCCAGATTTAAACTGAAACGTCTTAGCATCAACCTCAATCATATCTGGATCTAAGGTGTATAGAACACCGTCAAGATTATCTGCTGCCTCTGCTGCCACGGCAGGCTTTATAGGCGCGTTTGGCTCTGGGCTTATCTTAGGGGCTTGATTGTTCTCTATCGCTGCTTGTGCGGCAGTTAAGCGGCTCTGATGCTCAAACTCTGCCACATTAGGATCTTGCGGCGTTTCTAGCGGATTAGTGGCAACCACTTCCTCTTGTGCTTGGAGGACATCAACCAGGGCTTGATCTTCTGGGCTAATAGGCTTGCGGCCTTTGCCAGATAATACTTCCCAGCCTTTCTTTGCTTGCTCCGCAGTCATTCTTATACCGCGACCGGCAACAGGCAATGCTGCACCGAATGCGCCTTGAATAGCTACATTTGCCAGAAAGTCTTGATAGCTGTATTCCAGATCAAGCTCATTATACCACTTGGCAACATCAACCTCAGTAATTGCACCAACGCCAGCATTTATAGCCGCGCTCTGCATTACGTTTTTCCAGAATGATTTAGACCAACCGCCAAACGGCATTGTGGCTTGCGTTACCGGATCACCAAACGCTGAACCCATAGAGCCAATAAAGCGAGCAGATGCACTAGCCAGATCAGGATTTGTTCTCGCAAGCTCTGCTAATTCATTCTGCTTAGATTGCACAAAGTCTTTAGTGCGTTGATCGATTACATCAGGCGTTATATCTTGTAGCTCTGGCGGCAGTGAATCTTTGTTCTGCGCCATCCAAGAATAAAGCTCTTGAGCTTGCTTCTCATAAACACGCGGCGCACTTGTATCAAACAAGCTGCTGCTGAGATATATGCCAGGGTTTTCAAAATCACCGCCGTTTTGATTGGCTAAGTCTACGATTGGCCCCCAGACCTCTAGCATAGTAAATGCTTTGCTGTTTGCGCCAGATCCACCGTTGAAGCGAGCAACATCAAACGCAGTCGTAAGATTTTCCGTAAGCGTACCAGGTGGCGCTTGCAAGCCCTGCTGGGGAAGGATGTCTAGTGGATCGGGTTGGTCAAAGTTCATTGAGTGGCCTCAACTAACTTCTGCATATCAAAAGTTAAAACACTACCAGTTTCATCAAAAACATATATAGGCTCGCCAGTGCTAGGATCTCCATATACTAGGACAAAGTTATTCCCACCATATGATATCGGCTTGTAATTATTGTCATAATTAAACATTCCACGGCCAGATATTTCTTCTGCATATTCTGTGCTTAGAACCTGACCACCAGAAGCAGCAGCTATGCTCTCCGGTGTCATTGCTTTTAGTGCTGTTTCAATATCATCAGAACTTAGGTTTGGCGGCACAAGTGTATTTGCGCCACGAACCTCTTGAATACCACCATTGCCAGCGCCATCAGCTCCAAGGGCGAGATCTATGGCATTTTCCCAAAGATTTTCGTTGAAGTCTTGTAAATTGTTGGTGTTAGCCATGTCAGCATAGATTGCTGTAGCGACATCTCTGGTAATTCCAATTGTATTTGGCAGGTAACGTAAAGCCTCAGTGGTTTTTGCGTTAAATAATACATCTGTATTTGAAGCGGTAAACTCAGGCGGCTTATATCCACCTTTTAGCTTATCCATTCCACGCAATGCAAAGTTAGCTGCATCCATTCTTTCGTTTACAACCAGCGCACCAATACCGGCAAACTCTGGAGCAGTCTTAGATATTTCAGCCATCATATCAGGAGCGGCCTGGCCAGCGCCATCAACAATGCCGCCTAATATAAACATACGCTGAGAGCGATCGGCACCATCCATAACTTCAGCCAGCATAGATCTTTCTTGCGGCGTAAAGTATGTTATCGGCGTTGAATATTTAGAGGAAACAATAGTCGCATCATTGATGCGTTTCTTCATAGTTTCTATTGTTGCATCTGGATTTGTAAAATCAATCGGTGTGATTTCAATAGCATTGCCATTTGCATCGTTAAGGCCAACAAGCATGGCGTATGACAGAGGATCCTTCTTTAGTTCTGCCTCCATGCCAGACAGCATTTTCTTCGCAAGATCGTATGTTTCTATCTCGACCGGAGTATCTAACCCAGCATCGCCAATGCCCTCAATGCCCGCTCCGAGGGATCTAATGTATCCAGCAGCTTCGGCTGGCGTCATATTGCCTACAGCCTCAGCAGTAGCGCTTGTTATGTTTAATGCCATAACATCCTCAGTAAGATCTTGCCTTAGATCTTCTGGAACATTGCTGACAGCTTCAATTAACTTTGCAATATCCCCACTTTCTACAGCGCGACCGGAATCAACTATCTTTTGAAAATCTGCAATTTCATTCGCCAGGTTATCAACAATAGGCTTGAACTCTGCTTTGCGAGCTGTTTGAGCTTTTTCTACACCAGCCTCAGCGGCAGTTAGATACGCCTGTGCAACCTTTAATGTTTCAGCTTCTACGAGCGTATCAATGCCAGCCTCGCCCATACCTTCAAGACCTTGCCTTAGAGCCTGCACCTCAGCAGCTAGATCTTGTGGCGTCATCTTGCGGAATGCAGAAGCCTTTTCCATGTTGAACTGCAAGCGTCCGACAGCATCCCTTGCGCCCGCACCATAATCACCGGCAGCGTCAGCTCTCTCTTTTAGTGTTAATACTTCTTTCTGCGAAGGCATACCGCCCAATGCTAGTATGCGGCTTTGCTCATTGACATCAGCAACAACAGCCGCAGCCTCGCCTTTAGTAACTTGCAATTTAGAATTGTAATCAGCTCGCAGTGATTTGCGCAGAGATTGAGTCTGGCCCAAAGACATCCCAGCAACCGGCTTTGTCTCCATGCTAGTTAGCATCTCGGCCTGAGCATCAAGATCCGATGTATTAAACTTGTAAATTGTATTTTCTTTTATAGCGGCATTAAAGGCCTGTTCCTTAAATGCGGCAAGAGTTTCTGTATCAGCGCCCAGACCAGCCAGCAAATCAAAACTTGCATCAATGTCGCTTCTTATCATTTCTGCATTATAACCAGGCAATATTGCATTGCCGACAACACGCTCAAGCTGAACATCAGCAGCGCTGTTCACTTTGGCCTTAGCCTTTGATGCTTGTAACTTTACATAATAATTAGAATATCTTTCTTCTGCTTTTACAGACGCAGAGGATAACCTGGTCTGCAACATCAATGCTGCTTCTGGGTCTATTGTATCTAGTGATGCAGAGTAACCATCTGTAATATCGGCAAGCTGAGTTTGAATAACGCTAAATGGTGTTTCATTTGTTTCGCCATCGGCCAAGATCCGCATGATCTCGATTTCAGCTTCATTTTGTATTTCTGCAACCGCAACACGGCTACCTAACGCATATGCTGAACGCTCTGCGATCGTAGTAGGCCCACCGGCTTCCTCTATTGCTGCAAGAGTAGGGCGAGCGCCCTCTTCCCTAACACGTTCCTGTCCTCGGATTGCAGCGCCCTCAGCCGCTTGTTTGAACGCAAAGTCAGCCATGCGATCCACTTGCTGAGAAATGGTCTGGCCAAGCCTTGCCTGTTCACGCGTAGCGGCAAAGTCCATCTGTTGGGGCTGTCTGGTCTGTAAGCCTATGCGCCGATATCTGGGAAGGATAGCCATGTCTTAACCTATACTAATTGTCCGTATCTATATGCACCCGCGCCAAGTGTTCCAGCAGCAGAAACATAAGAGTTTAATTGTGCGGTGCGACCAGCCGATTGATAAATGCCTGACTGAGTGCTTGCCTGGCCGAGAGCCATAAGAGAATTGTCTTGAGCAATAGCTTTTTCCCTAGCGCCTTCTGACAAAGCGAACTTTTGCAATGTTGAGGCAGACCCAGATGTGGGGTCAACACCACCAGCAGCCGATCGAGAAATAATAGCCGCAAGCGTTTCATTAAGATTACGCAAGGCATCAACGCCCTTTTGCTTGTACGCAAGTGCCTCAGATCTACCTCGAAGCTCTGCTTGCCTAGCCTGTGCCTCGTATTGTCTGCGCTGAGCATTACCCGCAGCTATTGATCCAGCAGCAGAAACACCAGCCATAGCAAGCTGAAAGCCACCGCTGGTTACTAATGGAGCTAAAACAGCCATATCAGTTCCCCACACTTAAACGATATTCTAAGCCCAGAACGGTCATTGCTAATGGCACATTCTGGCTTACGGTTATTTGTCCAGTACCACTATAGCCCAGCAAGCCGTGAACGGTCTTAGTGCCGGTAAAAGGATCAACAGGTTTATCTAAAACATTCTCGCCAAGGTTTCTAAACGGAACCTGCTTGCCGTTGATTGTCATGTTTTGAGTGCCGTTTACGATTGCATCGACTTGGATGATCCTTTTCTTGAACCCTTGAACAGATCCAGAGGATAAAGTCGGCTCGGCTGGCATTGTTTTGGCTGTCACCGTATAATCAAGCCCAGCAACGAAAGACGTTGTAGAAGCCGTTGCAAAGTCCACACGGCCATCGTGACTTGCAACCTTAGTGCCATCAATCACGCCATCGCGTATAATCTTAACAATTCTATCTCTAAGCCCAGTGCTGGTGACTTCTCCAGCGGCCCCGCCAGACACAGATCTATCTAAAGTAAGATTTGGATTAAACTTTTGCAGATGATAAGTGTTTGTAATATAGCTACTTACCCACGACTCACCGGCAGCATGAGCATCCCAGAATGCGCCAACAAACAATAATATTCTGGCATAGATATAATTATTACTTGTTACATCAGTAAAAGAAATCGTTGTCGGGCCAGGCCCATAAACAATTCTAATCAGAGTAACATCACCATTTGCGTCAATGGTTATTGTAGATGTGCCGTTGCCATATGATTCCCAAAACCCAGCATCCAAAGTGCCGACAACACCGTTCTGACCAAGATCTGCCCTTGGATAAGAGTCAACAGTCTCCAACAACCAGGCATATACACCACCGTCAGATGCGTCCTTTGTACCGGCAGCAATCTCATCTATAGCAGCAGAAAGCCCATCTGTAGTATTCCAATCCATAACAGGAGCTTTAACGATTGTATAAACGTCTGAAATTTCTACACCAACAGCAATAAACTCACCGTCAGTTGTAAACCTACTAGGCGCAATCACGTTCTGGCCAACCAGAATAGAGTAAACAGCCATCGAGCCATCTGTGCCATTTACCACAAACAAGCGATCTGACTCATCTGTAGATGCTGCGCGACGAGCTGCAAGATCAACGGGGTTCTTTAGCAAGTGGGAGCTAAGAGCTGAAAGCGGCTGAACTTGATAAGATGCTGTTGTATCGCCAAACTGAAACGCATTCAGAGATTTTCCCTGCCTTTGAATAAAGACAGACGCGCCGTTTAAATCTTCGATAGGCACACCAGGCTTAGAGCCAAGCCTTGTTTGCGGCCTTATAAAGAAGCTCGAAGGTGTGATTGGATCATCGCTTGTTTGTATTACAGCAAACTCACCGCCCGTTGTGAATATTCGCAAGTCATTGCCTGAGAACAAATTAACAATGCTGTTAAGTTGGTTTGTGTTAATCGTTGCCTCAACTGACTCATCGTCAAGACCGGTGCCAGGATTGAAATCAAAGTAATTAATTACATTAGATCCCCAGATCGTATTCTGCCTGGACTTAGATCCACCAAAGTACAACCGGCCCTCATGGAATGCGGCAGACTTAGGCCACCCGCGAGTGTTTGACCATACATCCTCATAGCCATGCTCGCTTTCCCAGTTACCGGCAGTAATAGCACTTGTGTCAAAGAAGTTTACCTCAACAACAGCCTTCATTTCCGTAGAGGAAACAAACTCCACATACCGAGCGCGGCCAAAGGTGCTAATAACCTGAGCGTATTCACCAACAGCAGCAGCAGCAAATGGCTCAACCTTATATGCTGTTGTGTTGTCTGGCGCTGTAGTCCAGGCGGGATAAACAGTTAGAACCTTTGTGGAAGCAACATAGTCCTCAACATGGCGCGTTTGCCCTGAGCCAGTACCAGACGTTAAGGTAATAAACATTCCGTTTGGCTGATCGTCAGAGCTAAAGCTAGATGAGGATTTAAGGGTGATTGTATCAGCCCCGCCAGCCTGAGCCGTTCCTGTGTCTGTCGTTGCAGCCGAGGCCGTAATTGTAATATTACCAGTGGTGGCGCTAGGCGTAATGGTAAAGTTAGGCTGGTGCGTATCAAACGCATAAGCGTACTGAGGCAAGTTTGTCAGAGGCAAGTTTTCTAGCGTCCAAGACGTATCGCTGTTTCTCACCAGGCGTTTGGTTTGTAGATCCTCATGGCAGAGAATAAGCGTATCAACCGCTTGCGTGTAGTTAATCTCATCGAGCATAGCAGCAGTTATATCAGTGGCCGCAATGTAATCATTGCCAGAAGCATTTATGTTTGTTTGCAGCACTCCAGCCTTGAAAACATAGATCCTTTGATTGACCAGAACCAAAAGATAGCTGTCATTTACGCTGAACTCAAAGGGAATGATTTTAAAATCTGTAAACGTAGCCCCAAAGTCATAGATGAACTGAAGCCCATCACGGCGACGAAACCCGCCTTGAGGCTGAATGATTACATTCGTAGCCTCTTCCAAGGCATTCTGATATTGCTGTAGATCCGTTCTGGCACGAATAAGCGGATCAAGCTCGCCAACCGAGAAATTGGTTTGGAACTGTATTACCCGCATTTTAGTACCTTACACTGATTAAAGAATAGTCCTCAATAACTTGCGGCGGCTTTCCTCGGCCATCAATATTCATGGCAGCTCGCATTTTACCACCACGCCCAGAATCAGCCGGTGTGCCATATGCCTCTGCCCTGAAGTAATCAGCCTTAGAGATTTGATCTGTTATAACGAAAGATAGCTTAGAAGCTAACGCATAGGTAAGCAGCTCAATAAAGTAGGGCGGCATTTTGCTTTCATCTACTGTCGCCTGGTAGTCAATGTAAACTTCTTCAAAGTTTGTATAGACCTGATCCTGATATACTTCCCAGCCGTATCTTACCGGCAACTGGCCAATGCCAGAGCTTTGAAACAACGCTATAACGCCAGAGAGAGCATATCGCCTGGCATTTGATAAGCATACTTCCATTCGTCTACTGGAGCAGCAGCCAATCGAGCGAGCTGTTCCTTTTGAACGCTCCAGCTCCAAAGGTAGCTTGATAAAAGAGTATCGCGCAGATCTGGATATAATCTATCGCAAGCCTGGGCCGCATCGCTTCCTTCTGTAAACGAAGAAATGGGCGCGGCACCCAACAGGATTAGAGCATCTGAGCAGATTGAGAGTGAAGTATCACCAGCGGCCATATTGCCCTCCTGTTAGTGGGGAAGGGGAGCCGAAGCCCCCCAACCTTATTATGTAGTCAAATCAGTAACGGTTATAACGCCACTGGTATTGATTAACTTACACAGCGCTTGACTATCACTAGCAACGACCCAAAGGGCGTCACCAGTCGTAATAAGCGATTCAACTGTGTTGAAATAACCTGAGCCTTTAACAGTTGCCAAATTATCACCTGATGAGATGTAAGTGTACACCGCTGGAGCGTTCCCGCTCTTGGGATGCAGCAACTGTTGACCAGTTTGCAGATGCGAATGCCATTGTCTAATCTCCTAATTATTCGGTGCAAGAAATTTTGACAATGCCTTCACCGTCGATTGCAATAGAACCGGCGGAGAACATCGAGCTAACCAAGAATGACGTTTTTTCTGGAACGTAATTTACTTCGGTTTTCTGCGACATTGACTCAGCGTAGCCCATTGAATCCTGGTGCCAAGCAAAACAGGTGCGAGTAGAAGGCTTAGGAATACCACCCTCATCACGATCACCCATAGTCAAAATGGTGAAGCCCATGAACGTATTGATCTCACCTTGCACAAGAGCCTTTACAGCAGCAAAGTCTTGACTGGTGATTTCAGTCTCGCCAAGCAATGCGTCGAGCTGAGAAGCATGCATGAGCAGTCTGCGACCCTCGGCGGGTACGTTCTTCTCATTCAATGCTTTAGCTGTAGCGCGTAGCTTTTCAATGTTCATGTTGGTGCCAGAACCGCCCACAGTTGTTGCAACTGTAGATGTACCAGTGGCCGCGTTCAGAGCATCAATCATAATCTGATCCATACGACGAGCGATAGATTTAGATACGACTTGAACCAACTCAGAGCGCTCATCAAAGTTGATGTGCGATTGTTGGAAGATGTCTGAATATTCTGCCGCGATGTAATCTTCCATCGTTGCAGTTACTCGACCATAAGTCACATTCAGTGGTGTGACATCAGTTTGTGGAACGCGAAGTGTAGCAACACCTTTTCCGATTGTGGGAAACTTTACAGTATTACCGGCTACTCCGGTGCGTGTCCTCATCGTGCCGCGAAGCAGCGATTCGGCTTGATACGCTTGTTTGACCTCAGAGTCGAAAAGATCAACAAACGCCGTTGTGACGTTCTGCGCCATTGCAGATACCTCCTATTGGGTTTCAACAAAACGCTTCCGTTATCCGAGGGTCGGGCGGTCGCTTGCGCGTTATGGCCGCGCCAGCCAGTAGAATACTACATCCAACGGGCCGGTGCGCGGTTAGCCGTTAAAGCTAAAATACACGCAAGCGATACTTATTGCAAGAGTTTAGGCTCTTTGTGCCTTTCTTGTTTCTTGCTCCATCCATCTGCGTTCTCTTGGAGCGCGCCAGCTTGGATCTGTTTTCCAACGCGAATCTCCAGTCCAAGAATCCAATTCCTCTTTTGTAATCTCTTGCTCTGGAACAGTTTGCTTGATCGGAATGTTCTCATTCGTAATAGCCTGGTGATACTTTAAAAACGCATTGATCGAGTCAGCATTGTTCAGAGAATACGCTATCGCTTCACGCTCAGAGTTATTCAAAGGTGCCTTTTGCAAGATGCGCTCTGTCATTTGGATCTTCTCAGAGGCGTTAGAACCTAGCTTCTCCATTTCAGCGCGTTGATCGTATTCAATGCTTTCTTGCTCATCTTTTGACATCGATAAGACACGACCGGCCAGATCCTCGAATGCATCCTGGCTAATCCCGTTTTCCTTAGCCCAGTCCTGATATACGGCGACAGTCGGATCGTCAGAGTCCAAACCCTGATCCGCAAGTGAAGATATATCATACTGCTCCGGTGCTTTATGCTTGCCCGACTTAAATTTCTTTTCCAGCTCTGCGTAACTTTTCGCCAGCTTTTCAACATCAGGGCCATCCTCATCCCAAAACTTTGCAGGGTAATAGTCAGGGCGCTCTAGCGGCCCATCATCATCTTCAGATGCTTGCATCTCTTCCTGTGGCTGTTCGTGAACCGGAATAGGTGCATCCTCTTGAGGAGCCTCTGGTTCTACCACGTTAATCAACGGTGCATCTGCATCCGCTTCTACTGCTGCCGCTTCCTCAGCCATTGTTTGACCTTTCTATTTTTTTCTCAATCATGCGAACGATCTCTGCCATTCCTGTTCTAGCATAACCAAAGCTCGCATCTTCTCCAGGGTGCCAAGTTGGTTGCTCAATCGTAACGCTACGCAAATGGCTTAGAACCCTCTGCCCTTCAGAACTTTTGAAAACCTTGCCATATAGAATGTCTATATCTTCGGCTCTTGGCGCTTCACTGACAGCCTGGGTTAATCCTTCCCAGCCTTCGGGTGAACTCATTGCATTGCCTCCATTGTGGCCCCTCCATCAGTTGCAGCGGGTGGGCCTTGTTCTGCCATCATTGCTTGCTGCATCTGTTCCATCATCATTTGCTGCTCTTCTGGTGTGGTAAGCAGTTCTTGATTTATGTTCATCTTGCTTGCGATGAATTGTGTTATGCGCGGGATAGACAGAGCCGCTTGACCCTGTGGGCCGAGAGCATTGGCGATCTGCATAAACTGCACAATATCGTTTACCTCTTGTAGCTTCTGAGCCTGGGCCAAAGGAGCTACCGGCGTAACCTTAACCTCAACGCCATTCACCTTCAGCGGTAGGTCGATGAAGCCCTGTTGATCCATAATAAACAGAATGCGCGATACAATCGGAACCATTGTCTCATCTATCAACCGGCCAAAGGCAGATCCTAGATTAGTCGCAAGCTCACGGGATCTTTCTGCAATCTCTGTTGCTGATCGAGCAGACATATTATCAGGTGGCAACGTGTCATCCATCAGGATCTTCTTCACGTTCATACGCAGATCATTCATTACGATCTGGCTTACGTTAAAGTCACCGGCTCTAGGGAGAGGAGCCAGTGACGCACCCTGGGGGCCACCGTTACGAGCGACACCGATAACCGCGCCAGGCTGTATCTTAATGTTCTGAGGATTGAGAACTCCATCATCTGCCGCCGTATATACACCAGCGATTGCCAGAGAAGCATTCTTGAGAACCAGCTCAACAGTTTTGTTAAGCGTTTTGATGTCAGAAATGGCTGTAACCAATGGGCCACGGCCATATATCTCACCAGCCACCTTCATATATCGAGCAACAATAAACGGCGATGACTTCATTGTCCGGTAAACAAGCTCTTGCTTCTTGCCAGGCCAGATAACGTGATAGCAATAAACGGCTCGCTCATAGTCATAGATAACCGCATCCATTAGATCGATCTCTTTAGACGGTGATTGCTCTATTGCCTGAGCTAGTTCGCTGGTCATTTCCGCGTCAGGAAACTCTTGTGGTATCGCTTCAGCCTTCATTCGGAGCTTGCGGTAAACATTATCGACGTTTCCGAATGTACCTTCCTCGATAGCAACAAGATACTGAGGAATAGGTGTAAAGCGAATAGGCGTAACCTCATCACCAGGCGTCACCATCATCACGGCAGTACCTACGCAAAGATCCAGCAAGAACTCGCCCATAGCCAGATCAAAGTTTGTTTGCCGCATGATCTCAAACATACGGGTAGTATAAGCATCTAGCGCAGCCTGAGCCTGTGGCTGTTGTTGTTGTGGAATGCCAGTACCAGCCTCTAGGCGACACCATTCCTTTTGCGGGGGAAACAAGCCAGCCTGGATGCGATTAGCAAAGCGCTGAGTGGCGTGAATGGCTGTGGAGTCAAAGACCCTTGCCATTTTACCTTTGCCTGGCACACCGCCCTCATAATAGCCTGAGTATAGGTTTCGTTGCGGAAGAGCGAACTCATAGCAATCTTCATAGATAGAACGCCACTCATCCTTGCGAGCCTGAGCTTTGGCTTCACGTTCAATAATATCTTTTACATTCAGCCGAGCCATTTACTTATCCTTTTTTATTCCGTTGAGCAAAGTTACGAGCTGCCTCAACAGAGCCAAATCCCCACGCCTTGAGAGCCAAAGCCTTTCTAGTGGGCCTGCCCTTTTCATCTTTCATTGGGCCTTTCATGCCAGCAAAGCGAGCAGCAAAGCTAATTCGCCTAGGGTTTGTTCCTGACGTTAGCTTTCTGCCCATTCCAAATTCTTTACGGCCAGCCTCGTTAAGACCACCCTCTGAGCTTTGAAACTTTTTTGCTACCATAGCCCCTACTCAATCTTTAGATTTAGCAGCTTTGCGCTTAGGAGCAGCTTCCTTAGCGGCAACCTTTACCTCTTTTGGCTTTTCCTGAACTGGTTTGGCGCGATTATGAACTCGTGGATCTGATTTAATCTGTGTCATTTGTTGCCTTTTCTATATTAAGCAGCAAGGCTCTTCTTTTCTTGGCCTTCTCGCCTTGTTTCTTTTCAAATTTTATTCTGCGCTTGCGACCCTCTTCTTTGATCTTGGCGCGCTTTTCCGCAGCAGCATCCTTAACTGGGGTAGCTGGTTTTCTTTTTTTACGTTTTTTGCTTAGGCTCTCTATAGCAGCCCTAGACATTCTTGCCGCCTCTGCCATGTCCTCGCCTCTTCCAGAAATTGTGCTGCGAGATATTGCAGTCAGCGGCCTACCGCCAATATCAGCACTAACCTGGTTAAACGCATCTCCAATTCTAGCCCTAGCGCTCGTTCTTGGAGTTGGGGAGTATGGTCTAGCTCTTGGCCTTACCATTATTGACCGCCGCCCAGCAGTCTCGTTTGCGGCAAGTCACCTGGCCCCTCTTGGCGAGCTGGAGAGAACAGAAGCCTCATACCACCGCTACGGCGCAACCGGCGACGAGCCTGAGCGCCCTGCATCTGTGTACGCTCTTCAGATGTTGCACGTTCCTCTGCCCTTACGCGAGCAGCTTCAGCATCCGTTTCTGCCTGAGTAGGGCCACGCTTTTTGCGACCACCAAATAATCCCGCCATGTCAAAACCTCGTCATCATGCAGTAGTCAGCCCCCTCTGGGCCAAACTTTCTCATAACACTTTCTACCTCAAAATGCAGTGCTTTGGCAAACCTAAATGCGCTATCATTTTCTACTTTTACACAGATTTGTAGCCTTCTAACCCCATAATCTTGCAAAGCGATATCGGTTACAGCCCTTGCCCCGCGCACAAGTGATATCGCATGCTTGGAAAGACCCTCGCCTGGCACCATCCACATCTCTGCCAGGCCATGCCAAATATGCCGAATACCAAAAACTGTAACAACCTTGCCGCGACCAATACCCGCCCAGCTCCAGCCATCCTCAGAATTATCCCAAATATAATCTATATAGTTTGGAATATACTCCATGTATTCTTTGCTATCTTCTGCCATACGCATTCTGGCCAGATGCTCGTAGCGCAGAGGAACAATCTGCTCATCTTGGCTCATGCGGAACTCTGGAAGCTGTATTAATCCCATTAGAAGATCTCGAAGTCTGTTGCTGCATTAAACGTCTGACCACCGGCAAAGCTATTGCCGTAGTTACCGCGGCGCAATCGACGTTGCTCGCCACCACCCAGCATTAAATAGCCAAACGCATCCCCACAGTGAGAATGCTCATTCTTTACCGGCATGTCTTTAAATCGCTCTTGACCAGCGCCGAGAGATTGACGCTTGAAGAAATAACCACCGGCCAAAGACTTTCGCACCCGCAAGCATTTCTTGTTTATCATTAGACCAGGTTTACCACCCACCAGCCGGTTCATAGGCGCAGCAGCAGCCTCACGGCGCACGTTAAAGGCGTTACTATCGGTCGGAGATGCTTTGAAGCCAATCGAGCGCAAGTGATCGAAGGCAGTCACCTCATAGATCTCATCGCGCTTGTTACCGGCGGGATCACCCCAGATTACCACCTCAGCCTTATTAAAGCTCGCAGCGATCTTAGCCAGTAGCTCTTGGCCAAACCTCTCAAGCCCCATGTCAAACGTCACAAGCTCATCGAGAACCTTCCAGGCACCACCAGATGTACGCTGCCCAAAGATAGCGGCTGGCGTCAAACCAAAGTCAACGCCGATCTGCAAGGGATATTGTGGATCATAAGTGACATCACCTGACATCATATCATCATCATACTCAGGCCAGACCGGACGCCTTCTTGCACAAACGTATATTTACCTTCAGCATAGCACCTAATCCAGTCAGCATTCTTACCGCCGAGAAGCTGCTCATAGTACCCGCTGGGCAAGTGAACCTTGTTCTCAGCAGAGGGATTAACCATCCACCACTTGGCACCAGAGAACACAAACCCATTGGCCTCTGGGTTTTCTGGTAGATCCTTAGCACTTACCTCCAGCACACCACCTGGTTGCCGGTAGAACTTCCACGGAAACCGACCGCCGATAGGGTTCTTCTCTGCCAGCTCATGCCACCAGTGATCCGCGTCAGGCGGGTTAGTATCCATAATAATGCCATACCAGGACGCGCCACCGTCAGACTGAGTAGGATAACGGCCAACACGGTGCGTCAGCCCGTCGATCACAGCCTTCGGCAGCTCGCGGGCCTCGTTTACCCATGCCCCCGTTAGCTCCAGCGACAGCAGCTTCCTTACATCTTGTGGCGTAGAAAGAGCCATGAAGATAACTTCGCAGTCTATACCAGGCGCACCTTCCTTGAAGGCAGCTTTAGATGATGCGTGATAGGCGGTTGCCAGCGCATAGCACCCCATACATCCTCTGGGAATAGCTCCTGCCAGGTCTTGATCGTTGTTGTTCTTAGCTCTGGATAGGTATTGCGCACGATAACAAACCGAGAATACCGAATGCCATCACGCGGTGAGGGCTTTTGCTGAACAGCCTTGAGCATTATTTCAGCAGCGCAGCCGTATGACTTGCCAGATCCAACCGGACCCATAATGCCGCGAACAAAAGATTTATCGTGTAGAAACTTCCAAACCGTTGCAGACTTGGAAAAATCCAAGTTCATGCTGGGAAGATCAGTCATCATCTGCCTCATACGTTGTGGTAATGTCTGGCCCCTTCATATTGATCCCAACAATCGAAGGCTTGTCCACATTCTTTTCCACATCGAGCAAGCCACTAGCCTTAGCCAAGACGCGCAGAGGGCCTATCTTGTCAAACATCTCAATCGTCGTACCATGCTGACCAACAGTCACCTTCTTGATTGCCGAGAGGGCTTCGTCAGGAATGTCCTTCAGCGGCTTTACCTGACCAGTATGCAGATCAATAATATCCGTAATTTTAGACGTGCCAATAGCAATAAGCTCAGCAGCCACAGCCTCTTTGTTCTGAGCTAATGTCTCCGAGCGGCCAATTCGACGCTGCAACAAACGCGCACCGCCAAACCGACCAACCGGCGGGATAGGCTTTATCTTATCCTCTTTTTTTGCGTGACATCAGAACGGAATACTATCGCCACCCGTATCCGTATCGGCACGAGAAGGTTGCTGAGAACGTGAGCCATCATCTTCAAACAACTTAAGCCAGACCTCACCCTCCTTATTCGGAAGCGGCAAACCCTCCAGCTTAATGCTGATCCCCCTTGTCATTCTGAAAAGCAATCCCATGACGTAACCAAACCGGCTTATCCCGACCAGGCACTTCCTTGGCTTGCACAACACTAAAACGCTTAGACATTATTTCCTCCTATACAGCGTTGCAATGAAATTATGATATCGCAATGGCTATTGATCCGCAACAGCCTTGATCGTTTGACCAATCCGCATAGCGATCTGCGGTACGATAGCATTTCCTAATCCTCTAAGTCTGTCCACCCTTCTGGGTATCCCATTAGCCACTCTACCCACTGCGGGTTCAGAGAGCCAGAACTGCGCGTTTCTTTGACCGCCGTTGTCAGCCCGATCTGCTTGCCGATCTTTATTCTGCGCTGAATGCTGGGATCTTCCATGCAGCCTCGATCCCTGTTGTCGCTGGCTTGCGGCGTGGGCCACATCTTCACATCTGTCCTGAGAGACTTGCCCTGACCACCTCCTGTTGTTCCCACACTGTCCGCTGCTGATGGTGTCGCCCACATTTCTGGCGATGATCCAAACCCTGTCGCGTCTGTGCGGAGCGTCTGCGGCGCAAGCTGGAACAATGAACGGCCTGACGGCGTAGGCTTCACGTTCCAAGTCAGATAACACTTCGTCGAGGCCCATAGAGACATGCCCATAAACATTCTCGAAAACGCACCAAGAGGGTCGCTTGGCTTGAATAATGGAAAGAATGTACGGCCAGATATGTCTGTCATCTTCTGTGCCTCTGCGCTCTCCGGCAAGTGAAAAGGGCTGGCACGGGTATCCCGCTGTGAGGATGTCGCAGTCGGGAACATTTCTATCTGGGTCATTTGCTAACTCCTTTACATCAGAAGCCACAGGAACATCAGGCCAATGCTTAGAAAGTACCCGACGACACCAAGGCTCAACATCGCAAAACAATATTGGCTTACTCAATCCAGCCCACTCAAAGCCAAGAGAGAAGCCGCCTATACCACTACATAAATCAACGTGTCTCATGCATTAGTGATATTACAAAGAAAGCAATACCACAATAGCTATGAATGCATATCAGTGATATTGCTGCGAGACTTATCCAACAAACCCCTCGCCAACTGCTCAATAAGCTGGGGAAACAAATCATGCCCAATCACAGCAACTAACTCACCATCACGCCATATCCTCAATCCATCAGGATAAACGTGCCAAGTAATCACTTCTTTTTCATACGCGTCAGAGCAGCCTTCTTAAATGCCGCATCAGTAGGCGCACCCTTACTGCCAGGCTTACGCATCTTCTCATCACTGCCAGAAGCTATACGCTTACGCTTCGCTTGAATATTGGAATACAGTCCAGGCTTAGATTTAGGCATGAGGGTTCCTTTCATGGTTTTTCGGAAAATAGTTTCGTGGGGGTATGTACATAAGACGCGCGAGGCGGGGGGGAAAGGGGTCGATTTTGCCAGATTTTTGACCGGCTGCTCAACCTCCAGGCGAAAGATCAATGAAATCAAGGGCATTTATTTAACATAATAGATATTATGCGATCTTGCACATATGCGGGCCGCTGAGTGCTGTTAGGTATCGCCAGGCTAGGTATGGTCATCAAGCTGCCTCTTCGTCGCTGTGTGGCTCGCTCAGCAGCTCTAGGGCCTGCGTGGCCAGCATTATCTTGGCTCGATCGATCGCTTCGGGTTTGATTCGCCATCCTTTGGCCAATGCTGCCGTGAAAAAGTCTCTCGTCAAACACTCAAATTCTTCCCTTAACTCAGATAGCCCTAGATCGAACTGCGAGTTAGTGACATTCTTACTGATCTCATGCTCCATCTTTGCCATTGTTTCGGCTTCAGCTAACTGCATTTGCTGTTTTGGTGATAGCCTAGATCTGATTGTTTCCTCCAGTTTGACATGAGGATCGAACACAATGCGCCTACTGATTGATCTCTGGCCTCGCCAGAGTGGTTTTGCATATACGATGTAGCCGAGCTTCTTTAGCTTGCTGACATGATTGCTGACGGCTGTGCGTGAGCTTCCGATGTCCTGTCCTACTCGTTCCATGCTAACGAATGTTCTACCCATGTGATCTGCGTAAGAGCAAAAAGCCACAAGCACTCTAAGCATCTTTGGTGTGATCCTGGCGTCTTTTAGCGCCCTGATTGGCACAACAGCAAACGCTCGCAGGTCTTTGGCTTTGAGCTGCTTGGGTCGCATCAGTACGGGTTCTCCATCAGTTCCTCGATCGGATCATGCTCGGTGTATTGCACCGGCTTGCGCTCTGCGTAGACTTCAGCGCTGAGCTGTTCCAAGCTTTTGTAGTAGGTTTGGACTTGCTGAGAAGTTACCAGCTTCTTTTCGACCAGGCGATCGGCTCCGGTTCCGGTGATGTAGCTCTCGGCCACTGGTTCACCGGCGTTTATGCGCTTTGCTGCGATGCTGTCGCTGTCGAAGATATGCGGCTGTCTTGGCCCTGTGATTGCTGTTGCTTGTGTTTCGCTGCACTTCTGCGCGGCTTTGGTGAGTGTGTAGATTGTGGGCCATGATCGGCTGCGGGTGTTTTTTCTGATGTCTTGCGACATCTTGCTGAGAATATGATCTAGGCTGGATTGTTCGACGTTGCTGGGTATCTCGGAGTTTATGTCCTCAACCATTGCGTCCATTTCTTGGCGTGCTCGTTCTGGCGTATGGTTTGCCGGTACATCGTAGCGCTTGAGTTCTTCTTGGAGCCATGCGCCGATAGTGCGGGTTCTGTCCTGGTATTTCATTGCAAGCGCTTTCTGTCGTTTAGATGAAAGATATATCCGCCGTTGGATTGTTCGATGCTCATTCCGAGCTGTTCAGCCATTTTCTGCAAGCGATCTTCGCTGGGTTGCTTTGATCTATCATACTTTGCCAGGAGCGATTGATTTATTGAGGGTTCGCTGCTTCCGAGTATTGCTTGCATTTGCTGTTCGCTGGTCATGTCCTGCAAAGATTGCTCTTGCAGCTCGTCATCCCAGCGCTCGCCGTTTAGCCATGTTGAGAGGTGCGGCAGATATTTCTTGTCTTTGCCGGTTGATGCTTTGACGTAATCTATGAGCGCTGCATGGATCTTGTCATAGTCTACCTTGCGCAGTGCTGCGTTGAATGCCTTGCGAGCTTGGCCCTTGCCTACCTTCTTTGGATAGATAGACCATAAATCATCAAAAATGACCGATATATTAAGGTTATTACTTACATGGTTATTACTTACTAGGTTACTCTGCAGATTTTGCAGATCGGAAACTGCAGATTTTGCAGTACCGTTCTGCAGATTTTGCAGATCGGGATCTTCATCTATGTGCAGCGTGTAATCATTGCTTGTTTTTATGCCGTTTGCTTTGGTTCTCTGGTGTCTTGAGATGAGGCCACGGCGCTCTAGCTCATCGATGTGATAATGCACCGAACGCTCTGACATCTCGCAATCTGCTGCTAACCTGGCAACAGAGGGAAAACACCCGTAATCGGGGTTGTGCCTGTCAGACAGGTAAATCAATACAATCTTTGTCGCTGGCTTTAAACCTTTGACGGTTAGCGCCCAGTTTGTCGCTTTAAATGACATCTTTCACCCTTTTCTTTTGGGCAAGGATCGCATACACTTTCCCTGCACTTGTTTTGGTATTCTCAGTGTACTCACAAACCAGGCCCCGCGCAAGTTTCTCTTTCATTGCGCGGGGTTTTCTTTACCAGGCAACAGCAACGCTGAGACACGGATCACCGTAGCCTTTCAATACTCGCAGCTCATAGACCTGAGCATCATCCTCGAAGACAACACCGTTGAACGAATCCAGCACGATCTTTGCCACGTTGTCTATGTCAGGCTTGCCTGGGAAGATCTCGCGCTGCTCTGCTTGCAGCTTCTTTGCCTTTGTCCAGCTCTTCGGGATTTGGAACTGCGCCCTGATTAACACCTTGCAAGGAACTGCGATTGGATCGAGCTGCCGCAGCACCATCCAGTTAGACGCTTCCCCAGCAAGACGCATTTCGTATCGCTTCGTTTTGTCTGGCGTGTAGACATGGCCCGACCTGGTGAAACGAGGGCGACCCTTGCCGATCGGTTGACCCGTTAGGAATATGTTTGCCTGGTTCATATTCTGCTCAGCCAGTCTTCAAGATCCACCTGGCCATCATCAGATGCCGGCGGTTCCTTTTCGATGTCCTCTAGCATGGCTTCAAGGCTGACTGACTGATTCAATCCTTGCGATATCAGATCAACCGCGAGGCGGCTTTGTGATATCCCTTGGTGCTTCGAGGCAACGTCCAATTGCTCCTTTAAATCGACCGGCAATCGAACCACAACGGCTTTAACGGCTCATCTCTGCGCTGATATTTCAATTTGTTTTCCTTTCTTTTCAATAGCTTATAAAATAAATCCACATTTTGTGAATAATTCTATTGACTATGTATTGAGGTGATATTACATTGCTTATTGTGAGTTGACAAGAGAGGAATCAAGCGATGTACAAAGTTGGTCAAAAAGTTATCGGTTACTGGGGCGCGATGCATCCCTACAGCTACGGCGAGATTGCCGAGTGGAACCCTGAGCAGTCAATGAAGTTTGTAGTTCAGTGGGATGACGGTAGCAAGTTCCACGGTCGGTGCAGCGACATACACTACGGCAACGTTCAGAGCGCTGGCATCGGGGTTTACTTTGCAGAAAATGAGGAGGCGGCATAATGGAGTTTGCATTGCCCAAAGACGCGTTTCGGGGTGGACACTGCGGTGTCCAGGCCGTTGCAGTTGCTGCTGGCAAGAGCTTAAACGACTGCTTCAATTTGTTTCGGCAGCATTGCAACCGGATCAAGCGCAAGCAGCGGTGGGGCGGTGGCACTCATTACTGGGAGCGGGAGAAGGTTATGAATGCAATCGGCATTCAGTATGACGTTCTGCCCCAGAGCCACACCGAGGGCATGACCATGCAACGGTTCATGCGTGACGTTGCCAACCCTAATCATGTTTACATGGTTACTACTACTCGGCACGTTCAGTTAGTTCGGGGCAATCAAGTTTTAGACCAGGGCGGCATCAAAGACATTGCCGATCACTGGGGCAAGCGGAAGCGGATCAGCCAGCCTGTGATGCGGATCATTGCAGCGGAGGTTGCACAAGCCTTCGACATCGCCGAGGCACAGACCTTCGGCTTACCTTTGTTCGATTAAATAGGAGATTAATCAATGAGTGCTTATTTATGTAATCCTGACCACATCGGCGTTCTTGCTAATGCAATGAGTCATGCCGGTGTTGCCATCATTGGCGAGCGTCTTAGCCCAAAGCAAATGGCAATCGCACTGGCCAATGCTAATTGGATCAGTATCCAAGAGCGGTATCCTGGTGATGACTTTATGCTTGGTGGCCAAACTTTGATTGCTTATCGGGCGCAGTGCGCGAGGGAAGCTTGTCAGCCTGACCCTGACTTAAAGCCTGTTGATTTTATTAAGATGGCGCAGTGCTTTGCTTACCAGGCTTGCGAAGCCGAGCAGTTTCGGAATGCAGATTACAACAGCGATTTCATCGGCCAGTGGCACGTTGATAGCTTTATCAGCCACATGATACGGCGGTTGCCTGGCTATGATGATGCGCCTTGGGGTTATGATCGGAAGCCCGATGCGCCCAAAGTTATCGACATTTTTGCTGAGTTTGTTTGAGAGGATACACAATGAAATTTATTGTTAAAAAGTTATGCGAGACTGGCGCTCGGATTGTTGCTGAGTTCGACAATTACGAGGCAGCGCTTGCCAAAGCAACAGAGCTGAAAGAGGCGCAAGAGTTCAGCGAATGCTTCATCGACATACAAGCGCCTCAAGGTTTTAAAGTTGCAGCAATGGGAGGATACTAATGTTTAAAACTTCTACAATTATTAAAGCACCATCAGGACGGTTTATCTTCGTTGGTCGCGTTCACGAAAGCCTTTGCAAAAAAAGTTTTGAAACAATCGCAGACGCAAAGGTTGCGGCTATTGATTGCATGATGGAGATAGGAGACACTTTTCCGGTTGCGGTGTCAGCAAATGAGTAACCTGGGCAAACTTCGCGCCATGCTGCGCGACATGGAAGACGGCCTTGGCATCTGGGGCGACATCATCGGAGCGCTGTCACTGTTCGGCATTCTCTTTCTTGGCCTGTTCTTTGTGGGTGTATTCCAATGAAGTACATATTTGACGAAGGCGACTTTTGCAGATCATGCAAGGGCAACGGATACACCAACGAACACGACCACAGCAGAGGCGTTACGATCGCTGAGGATTGCTGCAAATGTAACGGCACTGGCTTGCGAGCCGTTGTCATAATGCCAAAGAAGGAGAGCAAAGAATGATTGGCACCGTAGACATAAAAAAAATGCACCACCGCGACCCAAAGGGAACAGAACGCGCGGCAGCGCATAAGGTGGCCCAGACAGTCAAGGGAAGAAGACTTCAAACTTTGCAAGCGCTTGCTTCTCTTGTTGGAGGAGGAACAGGAGAGCAAATAGCGCATGCGGCCAGGCTGTCTATTCTTAGCATAAGACCGCGCCTGAGTGAACTGCAAGAAATGCAGTTGATCGAGGACACAGAAACAACCCGCAAAAATGCAATGGGCAACAATGATTGTTTGGCGCATAACCGAGGAGGGTAAGAAATGTTTGTAAAATTTGAAGAGATACAGCGCATGTCAGACCAGATACGCGAGATGACCGGCGACGATCAAGACACGTTTCTTGATACGCTGGACGGTGAGACAGATGCAATGGACATTCTGGGCAAGCTCATACAAGAGCGCACCGAATGCTCAATCTACGAAGGCGCAGCGAAAGAGCTGGCCGCAACCTACACCGCTCGAGCAAAACGACTGAGTGCAAAGCAGGACGCAATCTCTCAGACAATCGGGCAGTTGCTCGATGCTATGGGGGAAACCAAAGTGCAGCACGAGCTTGCCACAGTTAGCAGAACAAAGCCCCGCTGGTCCGTCAGGATCGAGGACGAGGCAGAGGTTCCTTCACAAATGATGAAGGTAACAACGCGGCCAGACGTTGCCGCAATTAAGAAGCAGATGGAGCAGGGCGAGATAGTGCCAGGATGCTCGATCAATCCAGGAAACCCATCTATAACAGTGAGGATAAAATGATGGCTTATAAGATTGAAAAAAACGTAACAATTCCACCAAAGACCCGCGTTAAAAACGATTTAGGGGCTGTAATTCAAAAAATGGAATGCGGCGATAGCGTTGTTATCAAAAAAGGTTCTTATGGAAATTTATGGAAAAAAGCTAAGGAACGCGGAATTAAAATCACAACTCGAACGCTTCCAAATGATTTGATTAGGTTTTGGAAAATTTAATAAATTAAATGTTGTCAGAAATATATAGGGGCGTCTCTGATGCCCCTTAATTAACAAGGAAAAGAAAATGAGTAAACTTATTGACGCAATGAAGCAGGTCAATGACCTGAACAAAACACACGGCGTAACCCAGCGCGGCGGCAAGAAATACACAGAGGTATTTGTGCGCGTCGAAGCATTCAGACAAGCATTCGGCACAGATCTAGGCATTGATACCTCAATCTTGGTGGACGATGGCAAGCGCGTAGTCGTTAAGGCAACCATTCTAAGCAAAGAAGGGCTTACCGTAGGCTCTGGGCTTGCCGAAGAGATCCGAGGTCAAGGCAACGTCAACAAGACCAGCGCACTAGAGAACGCAGAGACAAGCGCAATCGGTCGCGCCCTGGCATCGCTTGGCTTGCACGGCGGCAGCTATGCCAGCGCCAACGAAATTGCAGCAGTACAGCGCAAGGAGAAAGCCATAGAGCAGCGCAAGAAACCAAACATAAGCGTTCACCCGCTAGAACCGGAACCAGAGCCAGAACCCGAACCGGAGCCTGGCTTGCTCAATCTACGAACGCATCTTGGCAAGACGCTGGCCGAGCTGGACCAGTCAGAGTTTGCTATGCGTCTGGTAAAAATGTTTGCAGTCTACACAAACACGGACAAGGACAAGGAAGGCAATCCAGTAGAGCCACGCAAGCGCATGACATTTCTGCGTGAGCTAAAGGAACAACGCGGAAGGCATCGAGTCATTGGGTGAGCCGCTGCGTGAGCAGATCGACAAAGCCTATCTAAAAAATCTACGAAGCCTTGGCGCACAGAACGGTGAGCAGTAGTGGAAACCTGGATAGAAATGACCAAGCGTCACAAGCAAGAAAGGGTTGAGCTGGTGAAATCACTGGCACAATCCCGCTATAGCCAGACAGAAGCAGCAGAACTTCTGGACACAACACTTACTAATCTGAATAATTTTATAAAGCGGAACGGTATTTATTGGATAACCATAAAACAAGGAAGAAGACCGGATGTCAAAAGAGCTACAGAAGATAGCGTCATCGATAATCAGAGCAGCATCGATAGTTGCGATGGACAGCAAGCGTGAGCCAAAGCGGCACACAATCTCGCAGCGAGCAGAGGAGATTATAAAGCTGGCAGAGCTATTAAAGAAAGGACTGGAGAAAAGCAATGACTGAACCCGCATTTATGGCGTTTGCAATATTCTCATCGCTGAGTGTTTGTGAGGAGTTTGTTGAGCATTATGACCTGGAAAGGATCTTCGAGCCTCAGTGCGTACAAATGGGGGGCGCTCCAGAGTATCAGCTCCCCATTCCAAACATTAGACCCATGCCAAGACCGGAGGATTATGATGACTGAGGATCAAATGCGTGAGGCCATGCTAGAAGATGCAAAGGCAATCAGAAAAAGAACCCAACTGCGTGATGGTCAAAGCCAATCTCTAAAACAAAACATGGCTGTTGATTACAATTCGGGCGGCAAAGACGCCAAGCCAGAAACAAAAGAAATTATTGCTCTGGCAAATAAAGGTGTAGATCGTGAAACCATATGCAAACGCATGAACTTTAAGGGATACAGCCGCAGGAAAACTCTGGATACCTTATCGCGGCATTCTGATAAGATCGTGAGGCCAGCCTAAGCCAGCCCCGAAAATATTTATGACCAATCTTTTACAGCAAAGCAAGGGCAAGCTTTTCTAGCATAGGAATTATGTCCAGATATTTCTTTGATGCTGGGAAACTTGCTGCTGTATTCTGTAATCAATTCACGCAAAGCCTCTTCTTGCTCTGGTGTAAAGTTATCTAAGAAAGCATCGTCAGCACAACCGCCACGGCCACCGACTAGGCTCACCCCTATGGATGACTTATTGCGGCCTCTACAGTGCGCCCCTGAGCGCTCTACGGGCCTACCATAGCCAACAGATCCATCACGGTGAATGATTGCATGGTAGCCAATGTCAGACCAGTTACGCTCTTCCACATGCCAGCGCCTAATCTCTGCAACCACATCATCAGCAGATCGATCAGCATACCAGCTTGGATTTGTTGCCGTGCAGTGAATTATAATCTCGTTAATCTCTCTCATTTTGTTAAGCCTTTCTGCTTTTCATATGTCCTAAGACCACCAATTCCTAACATGCCGCCAAGAACAGTAAGCAATGTTCCCATGTCAAACTCTGGCAATGGCGGGATCTGTGTACCCGTCAAAGCTACAACAAATAAGGCAACAGGCTGACCAATAAAATGCCAACCAAAAGCAAGCCCACAGACCCAACCAATGAAAGGACGCCAGCCACCTTTAAAAGTGCTTCCACTTGCTGCCTCTGCCTGGTTGACCGATACTTGAGCGAGGGCCAGCTCTTGCGCGTGTCGATCCGACATTGTGGCAATCTCGTGCGCGAGCTTTGCTTTCTCGTCAGCATCAGGAATAAATTTATCTAAGAGGCCGGTGACCGGCGCTATTAGTTTATCAATCATTTCTCAGACCCCAACCATACGGCAAATGCGCCAGTCATTGCACCAGCAACAACACTAACAAGCGCACTCTGCTGTGTACTAAGATCAGGCTGTGTCAGCGCCCACTCAATGCAGCGAATATACATTACAGTCATTACCAGCATCATCAAACGCGGCATGATTTTCCAGGCAAGTATCTTTTCCATGTTAAACCTCTATGTTGATGTTCGTTCCTTGTGGTCTATCAGCAGTGGTCTTAGCTCCGAACCTATCATAAGCCTTGCCTAAGTCCAACTTCTGTTCTCTGAGCGCCTCCAGATGCGTGTGGTTAGCCCTATGTGCTTTCTCCACCCTCTGCTCTACCAGGTGCGTTTCTATCCTCTCACGCGCCCTGGTTTGCTGGTGAATATCAGACCCTACGTTAAACGGTGCAGATCCTATTCCGCTTACACCGTCAGACATTTACCACCACCCAGCGCCTAAGCCTGTCAACCAAGTGCCGCCGCCAATAATCGCAACAAGCATAAGCAATAAAAACACAACCAATACAGTTTCAAAGAATGCCGCTTTTCGCTCTTGCTGACGGTATAAGGTTTCTTCACGCTCTTTCTTAATCTTGCGCCGTAGCTCCACCATCTCACGCCAAGTGCCATAGCCAAACCTATTGTTCAGCATTTGCTGCAAGTCTTTTTCTTGCTCGGCCAGCTTCTTCTGGTGAATAATAATCTGCAAAGCCTCTTGCTCTACAGAGCCAGAAGCAAACAGCTTGGTAAAGATGGGTGGGTTCTTACGTTGTTGTTCCGCTCGGCCCAGATCAGCCGCAAAGCCATACCACTTGCCAAGAGCGCCAGCTACATTCTCTAATTCCTGACCCGCATAAACCATTTTGCGTACAAGGTTATACGCCTGTGTAGCACCGGCAATGGCTGTAATGGGATCGATCATGTGTCTTTACCTATCTTGATGTAAGACAAGCATGGAGAATCATAAGGAACGCGGATGGTATAAGGATAATGATGCCAGATCCCAGAAGGGCATCGGTATATACAAGCAGTATATAAATATCCGTAGGTTGCCACGCCCACCAGTATGTTGGTGAGCGAGCAGAGCATTAGCTCATCATGTTTACGCGAAGAAGCAGAGCTATGATGAAGGCAGACGCACCAATAACAATCGCTTCTAAGCGCTTTACGCGGTTAAACAAGTCTTTGAATTGAATATCCATCTCGGTTTTAATAGCCACGATTTCCTTCTCCAATCCATCAATGCGCGTGTGAGCAGATGATACAGTGCGTTTATCCATTACTCTTCTTCCTTTATTTCAGCTTTCAACTTTTCCATGTATCCAGCACGACCAACTTGCATCTGCTCTATGTTAAGCTCAAAGCCTCGGATCTTTCCATCAAGAGAATTGATCTGATTTATGCAGTGCTTTGCAACATCGCTTAGTTGATCTTCAGTGTATTCTACTTCGTCAATCGTAATGACCTTTTGTTCTTCAGCCATTGATCTCCTTTCAGGTTATGCTGCCCACGGAACTCCGCTTGCAGACGTTGGATTAGCTATCGCACGAATCTTAGCACCAGCAGCTTCAGTATCAGCTTGTGATACATGACCCCAGACCCATCCTTGAGCTTGAGCCTCAGTAATATCGTCATACGGTGTGAAATCAGCAGAAGAGGCATCGTAGGTTAAGCCACAGGTGCCATAGCTAGATGCGCTGTTACCATCATCATCAACGCCTGAGCATCTCCAGTGGGCTACATATACGCCACCGTCAGCGAGTTCGTGTTCCAATGTTGGAATAGTCCAAGTGTAAGTTATTGCCATAGTGTTTCTCCTTTAGGCGTTTTCTAAGGCAGTGATCCGTGCCTCTAATTCTTGAATTGTAGCAACCAAGAGTGGCACTAGCTTGCTTTGGTCAATGCCTTGGTAGTCAGGAACGCTACGAGTACCCATGACTGCCTCAGTAGTGACATTGCCATCATCATCTGTGACTGCTGGTGTGACTTCATATTCCTCGTCACGCATTGCATCTTTAGCACCAGTGACTGCTTCTGGAACAACCGCTTGTGCTTCATGTGCTAAAAAAGCCATCGACCCTAGTGCCATCTGCAATCCACTCAAAGTTGACAGGGTTAAGCTGTTTAAGGCGGTCTGTTGCACCTGTTATGGGCTGTGCGTCCGTTTTTAGACGGTAGTCTGATGATGTGTTGTAGGATGTAGCGGTTGACGTTGTATCTATTGATCCAACATCTGAAGTATTTCTAACAAATCTTATTGCTTCCTGAGAAGTGCCTCCAGTGTCATCATTCCCTACAAGAATTTGAACGGCACCATCTCTAACAAAGTAAGCAAAGCCATTGCCATCCAAGACAATCCCAGAACCAGTGGCAGTTTTAGTGGTTTTGTTTACAAAAACATCGCCAGAGAGGTAGAGGTCTTTGAAGCGTTGTGTTGTTCCCCCAATATCAATAGAAGCGTCTTTTGAGAAACTACCAGAGCTATCCGATGGGTATATAGCGTTAAATGCTGACCTATACAAAAGGCCGACATTACCAGAGCCGCTATAAAGACTGCCCTGCGAGGTCCCAATACTCCCCACAGTGGTGCCGTCTTTGCGGAACACTGCAATGTCGCCGTCTGAGGTTAGGCGGTTTAAATGCAGATTGGTTGCATTTTTAGCTATATACAAAGACCCGCCTGCTTGAGCTTCAATGCCTGCTACTGCGCCATCATCAGCACTCGTCTTACCCACAAGCAAGTTACCATTATGATCCAGTGTCATCGCACTTGCGTTTAGGGTTCCATTATCGGAAGGCCGAAAAAAACTATACTGGTGTCATCGCCACTACTTTCTCGCTTAAATGCAATCTCAGCTTTAGGCGCACCCGCTGATGTACTGCCCCTAATAGTTGCTTCTGCTAAAAAGTCACCTGACGTATTTCGCAGTTCAAGGAGTTGGTTAGGCGAACACCCAATGCCTACCGATCCCGCTGATGTGATGCGCATGCGTTCTGCGCCACCAGCTTGGAGAACTAAATTATCTCCTGCTGCACCAACCCTAACAGTTTCATCATTAGTTGTGTTTGAATCACTAAAACTAACTAAACCAGATACAGAAGAGGTGCTTTCAAAATTAGCAACAGTTGCGGATATGTTAGATTTAACTGTTAGTCTTCTACCAGCAGTTGTTGTTCCAATCCCAACATTACCGCTGTCATCAAATGTAACAGATGCAGTAGCTGCTCCACTGTTATAAAAACCAAGGTCACCATCAGCATCAACACCCAGCGTATACCCCTCGCCCCCCACTGTTTTCTTCAATGTGGATGCCGTGGTGGCTTGAGTTGGACTTTACCATTAACGGATAAGTATCGGTTGTTTCGATGCCACCAATGCCTAAACTTTCATCCGCAGCCGTCCAAACAAGTTTTGCCGTGGAGCCTGTGTCCTCGTAGAAGCTGATGTCGCCTGTTGCGTGGTCAAGGTCTATTCTTTTAGTGAAAGAGTTCGCTGCGTCATTAACAGTCTGTACTCTCATCACACCTGCATTATTTCTAATCGCAGTGTTTAG